>Ga0256828_1000620_pt1 | contig 23316 bp, 21 predicted proteins | sample CV88metaG_FD_185993 | JGI IMG/M metagenome (GOLD analysis project Ga0256828, IMG submission 185993) | Hydrothermal vent microbial communities from East Pacific Rise, Pacific Ocean - CV88 | ecosystem: Environmental > Aquatic > Marine > Hydrothermal vents | place: Pacific Ocean: East Pacific Rise...
CAGGGTGAGCAGATCTACACGAACTCCATCACTTTTTCTCAACTCTCCATTCTCCTTGATACCTTTTCATATACACTTTCACTTGATGAGAAGAAGATACTCCAGACAAATGAGAACATACTCGCCAAAGGCTACTTGAAAAAGCGTTTACCACAAGAGATCAAGCTTCTAAAGATCGGTATTCACAACAACCCAAACCTCATCACACAAAAAGATCTCTCTATCATCGATGAACTTTTAGTATGGTTAGAGAAACTTGTTGAGCACATCATCCATCAAGAAGAGCTTCCCGACATTTCACAGCGAATAGAGCCTTTCATCAAGTACATCAACGAAAAAGCAGGTGTCTACTTTGATGATCCCGATGTAAAAGAGAACTTTCTGAACACGAACCAAGAGCTCTACAACTCAGCCCAACTTGCACTGAAGTTTTACAATAGAGGGCAGTACTTTTACTTTGTACTCATCTATATTGAGATGATAGCTCTCTTTTTAAAAATGGTCACACTTCTTGGCGGTATGTTCGTAGAAGATATTCTGCTCTCCATCTACGTAGACCCCATCACTCTTTTACCAAACAGATTTCAACTTTTAAAAGATGTGCAGACGCTTGACAATCTTATTATCCTTATCATAAACATAAAAGCATTCTCTAAAATAAATCTCTTACACGGTTATGATATCGGCGATGTACTGCTCAAAAAAGTTGCGACCTTCTTGAAGGTTCAAGAATCAATCAAGAGCTATAGAATATATGGAGATGAGTTTGCGATCCTTGTTAATAATGAGGAAGAGGCACAGGAGATATTTCAAAAGCTCAATGAGTCTATCTTTATCAAGATAGCGGACATATCCTATCAGGTATATTTTTACGGTGCTTATGATGACTTTAAAAAGCTCTCTCTTGAAGCCTGCGAACTCGCACTTGTGAACAGCCACAAAAAAGAGCTTATAAATACAAATGAGATAAAAGCTCTTGTAGAGAGATACAGACACGAACTGACAATGGTGCAAAAACTCAAAGAGGTAATGATAGCGGACAACATCATCCCCTATTATCAGCCTATATACGCGTGTGGAAATTTCAAAAGGGTCATCAAGTATGAAGTGTTGATGAGAGTCAAATACAAAGATACTATCTTAGAACCAAAAGATTTTCTCAGTGCGTTGCTTGATGCACCATTCTACACAGAATTTACAAAAAGTATGCTCTATAAAGCCTTTGAAACATTTAAAGACAATGACTGCAACTTCAGTCTTAATCTCACAACAACAGACATAAAGGACAAAGGTGTCAAGCTCTTTTTGGAAACGCTCATCGTGAAGTACCCACAAACAGCGACACGTTTGACCATTGAGATACTTGAGACTGAAGCGTTAAGTGAATTTGAGCTTATCAACGAATTTATTCTCTATCTGAGAAAACACGGGATCAAGTTCGCTTTGGATGATTTTGGCAGCGGCTTTTCCAACTTCGCACAGATTGCAAAACTTGACATAGATTTTATCAAGATCGATGCCTCGATCATCAAAGAGATCACAAACGATGAAAAGATGCAAAAACTTCTTGATGCGATTCTATCATTTGCACAGAGTATGCAGATAAGAACAATAGCTGAGTTCGTATACAATGAAGAGATATTTGACTACCTCAAAGAGAAAGTCACTATGATGCAAGGATACCACATTGGAAAACCAGAACCGATGCTCTTGCCCCAAAACAATCCTTTTATCTAGTAACGCTATTCTTTTTTAAATTCTCAAATCACTATGTAAGACTTCTTTTTATATAATTACTTCATCAAATTGGAGTCAGCTAGTGAACATATTACAAAATAGAATCCCTATACAAAAAAGTGTGGAGTACATTGCTTTAATTTATGCGTTTACTCTTCCGCTCTCAAGAGCAGCTGTCTCCATTACTTCAGCTTTACTGCTTCTTTTATGGCTACTTGATAAAGATCTAAAAGAGAGATTTCTCTTGGCTGTAAAGAATCCTCTGATTTTATCTCTTGGCGTTTTCATTCTCTTTAGTGCCTTTTCATTGCTTTGGAGTGATAATGTTCTACGAGGGGTACTGCAGCTAAAGCATTATTGGTTCATTTTACCGTTGTTCGCATTTTTCTCGTACGTTAGACAGGAACTCATACCAAAGATCATCTCTGCATTTCTTTTAGGTATGATAATAAGTGAGATACTCTCTTATGGGATCTTCTTTGAACTATGGAGTTTTGGAAATGCCACACCAGAAAATCCAAGTCCCATTATGAACCATATTCACTACTCTACTTTTCTTGCACTCACATCTCTTCTGCTTTTAAACAGATTCTTTTTTGAAACGCAGCTCAAATGGAAGGTCGCATATTTTCTCTACTTTTTACTTACTTCTTCAAATCTCTTCATAAATGGTGGAAGAACAGGACAGCTTGCATATCTGTTTGGGATCTTTGTTGTGGGAATGGTCAATGTCAAGCGTAAGATGCTTGCTTTTATCTCTATTTTCATACTTGCTTCTTTTATATTTGCCACTGCGTTTAGCATCAGTCCGAACTTTAAAAGTAGAGTAAATACTACGCTCCATGCCATTACACAGATCGAATCAGGCACAAATCAAATGTATGCCAGCTCTTTTGGAACACGTCTTGGTGCATGGATGGTAGGTATGAAGATTTTTAAAGATCATCCTATTCTAGGTGTTGGTGTGGGTTCAGAGATGGACGCGCTTAAAGAAAAGATAGACACTACGATGCCAGAGCTCAAAACTTTTCACCCTGAGTATGGACCACTTCTTTACAATATCAAGCATTATCATAACAGCTATGTTACATACCTTGTGGAGATGGGCATAGTAGGTCTTTTTATCTTCTTAGCCATTTTTTACTCTATCATCAAACTACCTGTAAAAAACAGAGAGATACATAATTTACAATATATTTTCGTTACCGTATTTATGGTCGCTTGCTTCTTTGAACAGATGTTCGCACTGGAATTTCCACTCGCGCTTTTTACTCTCTTTAGTGGTATCTTTATCGCAGCGAGTAAAGAAGATCTGAAATTTAATGCGTAATTCGCTATAATTCTCTTTAAAAAAGTCAACCATGAAACTTCCTTTACATGTTATCATTCGAAAGAAAATCTCTTTTATTATCAGTGCTGTTCTATCTGTTTTGATCCCAAAGAACAAGAAACAGACATATGTCGATAAAGATGAAATTAAAACTATTTTACTAATACGCCCGAACTATCGCATAGGTAATCTGCTCTTTTTGACACCACTTATAAACGAACTGCAACGTAATCTTCCAGATACGAAGATAGATATTGTTGTAGGACTGCGTTTAGCTGGTAAGATTCTAGAGCCGCTACCAAATGTCAATAAGATAATTGATGTCCCAAGAGAGCTGCTACTGCATCCGTATCAAATGTATCGTGCTGTTAAATCATTACACAAAACCAATTATGACCTTGCCATAAATGTCTCTGGCGGTTCTACAAGTTCACAGATAATCGCAATGTTTACAAAGGCCAAACACAAAGCAAGTTTTCAAAACAAAAAACTTTGGGGCAATTTCACACATGTTCAGATCAGAGGTACAAAAACATACAGACATATGGGACTTGAAAGTTTGGAGTTTTTACGCTTTTTAAATATACCTTTACCAAAAGAAGAACCAAATCTTGATATAAAATTAAGCCAAGATGAGCTCCAAGCAGGTCATAATGATCTGAAAAATCTTTTACAAGAACATCACATTAACGATGATGCAAAAGTCATTGCACTCTTTAGAAATGCCAGATTTGACAAAAAGATAAGTGATGAGTATTGGAACGAATGGGTAGAAAAGCTCTTACACCAAAATAAAAATATTGTTATAGTTGATATTTTATCACCCGATATCACATCCCCGTTGAACGATTCCGTACTCCATTATCAAAATAAAGATCTCAGAATTCTTGGAGCATTTTTCAAAGCGTGTGATCTTTATGTGAGTGCTGATACTGGGCCGATGCACTTAGCCGTTGCATCACAGGCAAAGGTTTTAGCGCTCTTTAACAAAACAGATATTGAAGTTTACGGTGCACTAGGCGAGAATAACACCTCTGTAGATATAGAGCAACATCCTCTCAACGAAATTGTAGAGATCACACTGCAACAATTATCAAAAATTTAAAGGACATTACCATGCCAGAGTTTCTTAGCAAACTAAAATCTGCTGTTTCATACCCACCTTTTGGGCTATTTTTAAAAGCAAATCTATTTTTACTAACGATCATATTTTCCCTCTTTTTACTATTTAACCATCACTACAACGCTTTAAACTTTACGCTTGTTCTATTTGGCGGTATCTCTACGGCTGTTACGCTCTATCTGATCATATACATCGTAACCTTTATCTTTAGACTCTCAAAAAAAAGTTTTTTTCTTCTTAATGCACTTCTCTTTGTGCTCAGTGATCTGGCACTGATAGTAGACTTTTTTATATACAAAACATTCAACTTTCATATTAATGCAATGGTTGTCAACATTATCACTTCACCCTCTGCGTTTGACTCGATTCAAGTCGGATATGCTCCTGTTGTAGCCTTTGTGCTCATCGTTCTCTTTTTGATCGCTTTTGAAATTGTCATCTATAAACTTACACTCCGATACAACAACGCAGCACAGCTCAATAAAAGACTCAACAAAGCACTTTTTCTGCCACTGCTGGCTATCATCCTAATAGAAAAGATAGCGTATGGTTATACGAATCTGATGGGCTATAACGACATTTACTCAAAATTTAAAGTCATCCCTCTTTATCAACCGCTTACCTTTAACAAACTTGCATATAAGCTCTTTGGTTACAAAAAGCAAACTATTCAAAACAATATCCATACAGGACAGCTTAACTATCCTCTAGAGCCTATACAAGTCACTCTTAATGCCAAAAAATACAATGTTTTTATCATTGCCAGTGATGCTGCCAGAAATGATTACATCACACCACAGATCGCACCAAACTTAACAGAGTTCAAAAAAGATGCTATCGTTTTCAACCATAACTACAGTGGTGGGAATGCTACAAGATTTGGGATATTCTCTCTCTTTTATGCTCTGCACTCGACCTACTGGTTTAGTTTCTTAGATGCCAAGAAAGGTCCTGTATTTTTTGATACTTTAGATAAGCTCGGTTACGAAACACACATTATCACCTCAACAAATACAGACTGGCCTGAGTTCAAACAGACCTGTTATGTGAATGAACAAAAAGCCATTACAGACCATTTTGACGGTATTCCTGCACAAAAGGACAAAGCAAGTTCAGCATATCTCAGAAAGGTAATAGACGATTACGATCATAAAAAACCGCTCTTTAGCTTTCTCTTTATGGATTCACCGCACGGATATTCCTACTTGCCGGAGTTCAATAAATTCCATGCACATTCAGCCGAGATCAACTATATGAAAGTTGCAAAGAACTCTCCTGAAGTTGAAAATGCAAAAGCAGCCTATAAAAATGCCATCTTTTATAACGACTACCTTTTTGGACAGATCATAAAAGAGTTAAAAGAGAAAAAACTTTATGACAACTCTTTGATCATATTTACTTCAGACCATGGACAGGAGTTTTATGAGTATGGTTTCTTTGGGCACAACACCGCCTTTTCAAAAGCACAGCTCAACACACCGCTTATCATTAAATTGCCAAAAGATCTCAACGTATCACTGCCTGCTGACTTTCCAAATACCTATACCAGTCACAATGATATTATTCCAAGTATACTCTCACTACTTGGTGTAAAGAACAACCCGCAAAGATACAGTAACGGCTATAACCTCTTTGATAAGAACTACCATAGGGACTACCTCTTTAGCGCTAACTGGAATGACAATGCCATCATTACCAAAAAATACACATACATCTTTTCAAATACCCCAAACAAGATGTTCAGCAATGAAGTACGTTCAACAAAAACATATAAAAAAGTACATGGTCAGGTTATTGATTCAAAGATCCTGCTTGATGTAATAAATAAAAATAAATTATTTTTAAAATAAGTTGCAAAAAGTATTTATGGTAAAATATGACTCTAAATTACAAAAAGGTTTGATGTGTCTCATAAGTATATTTTAAATCCCAAGCACACTGCGTTTAAAAAGCACCTGCTTGAGATTCCAACTATTTTTCAAGCTTCAGATGAGAGCATTCACAAAGCAAGAAATGAGCTTAAAATAGTCGAGATAGATGGTGTCAAATATGTCATCAAATCTTTTAAAGTTCCGCATCTGCTCAATCGTATCGCCTACACTTTTTTTAGAGATGGCAAAGCGAAAAAATCCTATCTAAACGCAGTGAAGCTGCAAGAACTGGATGTCAATACTCCTGAACCCATTGGTGTGATCGAATATTTTCAAAACGGACTTCTCAGTGAAAGTTACTTTGTATCACTCTATGAACCTTATGATTTTACTATCAGAGAAGTATTTCATCATAAAGTAGAAGATGTAGAGACGATATTAAAAGCCTTCGCACACTTCACATACACTCTTCATAAAAAAGGTGTTTGGCACGTTGACTACTCTTTAGGCAATATATTGATCACAAAAGAAGATGCACAAAACTACAGATTTTCTCTTGTAGATATAAATAGAATGGAGTTTAAAGAGATCTCTGCAAAAGAGGGACTCCGCAACCTCAATAAATTTTGGGCACAAGAAAAAGATCTGCAGTTTTTGGTAAAAGAGTATGCAAAACTCTCAGACCTAGACTTTAACGAAGCGTATGCAATCGTAAAAGAGAGTGTCCAAAAGATAGAAAAGACTAAAGAACTGAAAAACTACCTAAAGAATAAAAAATGAAAATTACAGCAAATATAATCACTCTCAATGAGCAGGGGCACATACGTGAATGTATCAACTCTCTAAAAGATGTTTGCGATGAGATCATCGTAGTAGATTCCAACAGTAGTGATGAAACTGTGGCAATAGCACGATCTTTGGGTGCAAAAATAGTTCTGCAGGATTATCTCGGTGACGGTTTTCAAAAAAATGTTGTACTAAAACACGCTGCGTTTGAGTGGATCCTCAGCATTGATGCAGATGAGCGTCTTGATGATGAGATGAAAGAGTCCATAAAAAAGATAAAAAAAGCCACATCGCATCCCGAAGCTTACAGTTTTAAAAGAAAGAACTACATAGGTGAGCGATGGATAAAGTACTGCGGATGGTATCCTGATGAGTGTACCAGACTCTACAACAAAAACGCAACGAAATTCAAAGAGCTGATGGGACACTCAAGCGTTGAGAGTAAAGATGTCAAACTCCTTGATGGAAACATCATCCACTACTCCTACAAGAACTACCATGACCTGCTTAACAAGACAAACCGTTTTAGTTCACGAGGTGCTAAGATGCTGCTTGAAAAAAACAAAAAAGCGAATGGCTTCTCTCCATTTTTACATTTTATGTCTGCATTTTTTAGAAAGTACTTTCTACAACGCGGTTTTATGCAGGGGCTGGACGGGCTGACCATCTCTCTTACTGCTTCTATCAACTCCTATATGAAATATGCAAAACTCATAGAGATGCGTAAGAGCAATAACAGCTCACACTCTATCTGGGAACAATAAAGTATGCTTCTTGCCCACATCAATTTTGCAAAAGGCTTTCGAGGGGGAGAACGTCAAACGCAGCTCCTTATAGAACAACTTGCACAACTTGGACTCAAACAAAAACTACTTGTAAGAAAAGGTTCCCAGCTCACCAAACGATGTCAAAAAATAGAAAATTTGGAAATCATTGAAATAGCCAAACCCTATATCTTACATCTTAAACATATCACAAATGCCACCCTGCTCCATGCACATGAAACAAAGGCTGCGCAGTTCGCATACTTCGCGAACAGACTCACAGCTATTCCCTATATCATCACCCGCAGAGTGGACAATCCAATAAAAAACAACTTTTTAAACAAAAAGATCTACTCAAACGCAGCAGTTGTCGTAGCACTTTCAAGAGCCATAAAAGATGAGATTTTAAAGGTCGCTCCAAACGCAGTGGTAGAAGTAATTCCAAGTGCTTTTACAGATGCGGCCATAAATGAAGAAAAATCAGCGCTCATTAAAAAACGCTTTAAGGGCAAATACCTTATAGGGAATGTCGGAGCTTTAGATGATGGGCATAAAGGTCAATCACATCTTATCAAAGTAGCAAAAGAGTTGGAAAAATCCCATCCCAACATCCACTTTATCTTTGTCGGATCGGGACAAGATGAAGAGAAGCTCAAAACACAGGCACAAAGGCTGAACAATGTTACTTTTGAAGGGTTTGTGAACAATGTCAATGACTATATCAACAGTTTTGATCTCTTTGTATTTCCATCCAACAACGAAGGTCTAGGCTCAATTTTACTTGATGTTATGCAACTGAGCGTTCCTATTGTTGCAAGTAATGTTGGTGGAATTCCAGATATTATCATAGACAATAAAAACGGGCTGTTAACCCCTCCTGCAAACAGCGATGCACTCAAACAAAAGATCTTGGATCTATATGCCGATAAAGAGAAGAGTTCACAGTTGGCTTCTGCAGCGAAAACGAACATAGAGAAGTTCTCCCCTTCTGCGATGAGAGATTCTTACTTCACTATATATCAAAAGATAGAAAAAGGCTTATAATTTTATCGCTTTATTGAAATTTGCAAGTAATTTTTTCCATTGTGATCTGACCTTGTATTTTGCATAAGGTCTTAGATGCAAGTAGAGCCAAAACTTCACTCCTGGACGTCTTGCACCCAATCCATCAATAATAACAAGCCTACAACTTCCATCGTCTTCTCTTTGGCACATTATATTATCTAAAGATACATCTATAAAAAGTATGACATTGTTCTTAAGGTATTGATGTAGTTGCTCGAGTAGTTCCTGCGCATATTCAGTAGATATGAGCTTCTCTCGTATCGCCTGATTAAAGGTCACGGCAGCCGTTTTATCAAAATTGACAACTCTCTCGAACACAAGTCCCTGTTTCTCTCCTGCATCAACCCAGCCATAACATCTAGAAATATGTGCAAAGCTTACATTGTTCTTTTCTAAATATTGATTATATATATATTCCAGTCTATTTTGGTCTCTCGTTTTACCCTCTTTATAAGGTACTTTGATCACTTTTGTATCATCATTTGGATGAAGATAACACAAACGCTCATTTCCACGGCCAATCAATAAAGAATCGTCAAGCTTTAAGATTTTTTTTCCTTTAATCCTACCAACTTGGAAAGATGTAACAGATTATCTGTACATATCTCTAAAGGCAGGGAAGTATTTATGTAGCTGTATAAAAGTGATGGCTTTTCAAGGTACATTATAAAAATATCGTTACGGTATGTGTCTATTGCATCATTATTCAACTCATCTTTTCTTGAGAGAATAACCTCATTTGGTGCATCCAAATGGATAAACCAGTAACTGTTTGGAGCTCTGTGTAAAAGAGTTTTCCAGTTTGTACGCAGGCTTGCTCTTTTATCTAAGAATCTGGTATCTTGTAAAATCCAATCATGAAAATAACGATCTGAAAAATATATCTTTGCACTAATTGCTCTTGCCAAAAGTAAAAATGGAAAATGTAACAATGCAATATAGAACATCCAAACGCCATTAATATCATCATATTGATTTTTTTCCATCTTATCTTTTTTCTTAAATAAGAATGGTCTAATTATTTTATATAAAAGAGTGTGTCTAAAAAGTCCTTTAAAACGATAATATTTGATCTTCGATGCTACTTTTGATTTTAAAGCTTCAATAATAGAGGTCTTTCCTACTCCATCAGGTCCTACAACTGGAAATATCTTATTTTTTTTCAGGATCTGTGCATATATTCTATGTAAAGATGTACGCATACGCAGTTTTTGGACTTCACCGCTTCGCTTTGTATCATCCTTGCCAAAAAGTATCTTATGTTCGTGCAGAAGTATATTGGCTCTACTTCCTGCTTCATCTCTATCTATCTTAGCAGATAACAGTTCATCGTACAAAATGGATATATCTGAGTTTTGCGCAACTAAAGCATCTTTGTAGTGGTGTAGCCTTTTTTGAATAAGTGGCACACTTAACTCTTTTTTCTTACTTTTGAGATGTGAAAGATAATACAAGGATTCGATCTCAAGAGGAAAGCAATACCCTTTTTCCTCATCAAATATCAAAACAGGTTCAATATCTTCCCATAAGATAAGAGGTAGTGCAGAGTCATACTTGACATCCAAAAAGTTCCATATTTCAAGTAAAATTGTCTTGTCATCAATTCCACTGTAAATGGTAATAGCCAACTTACCAAATCTTAATCTGTTAATTGTGAAATTTACATTTGCTGATGATGCCAATAGAAATAGCGTTTTTAATATCTCGTTAACACTCTCAAAAGAACTAACAAAATCATAATCCCCTTCAAATGCAAATTCTTCGCTCAAAGGCTTATAACGCAGAGGAACAATTTTCACCCTCTTTCTTTTTAGTTCGTCAAGAAAATTTCCTAAAAAGGATATTGTTGGATGCATTGTATTCTCTCATAATTTAGTACCATAGTCTATCTTATTAACTTTATAATATACCTTAAATAATTAGACTCTAAAGAGTTCAATTCTAGCTGTTGCTTTACCAAGAACTTGCATACTAATAGCTAATTTTTACCTTCTAAACGTTATAATTTAACTTACAATACCCAGGAGATTTATGTTATATGACATTTAAAACAAAATACACACAAGTTCTCTCAGCTCTTCTACTTAGCTTTTTACTCCTTTTTGCAGTACGTTTGTACTTTTATATCTCTTATTTAGACTATTTTAGTGCGCTTTCTTTGGGTGAGACACTCGCTTCTTTCTTTATGGGCTTTCGTGTAGATATGATGATAATTTTTACTTTTACAGCCCTTTTGTGGGTAGCTCTATTGCTGCCATTTAATTTTGTCTATAACAAAGGATACCGTGTAACCATCGGAGTTATCTGGGGTACAATCATCGCTGGTATTACCTATTTCAACATTGGAGACAGCCTCTATTTTGGTTTTGTCAACCGTCATCTCAGTGATGAGCTCAAAGTGATAGGTAATGATGTCGGTATTCTCATCGATATGGCAAAAGACTACTATCCACTGCAAACACTTCTCTCAACACTTCTCTTTATTATCATCGTTGCTGTTTTTTACAAAATATTTGCCGCAAAGATAATCAAACAAGAGAGTAAACCAAGAGAGTGGATTGCGATCTTGCTTATCTTTGTCATTGCGTTTCTTGGTATACGCGGCAAGGTCACAGGTATGTCATTTGGTATCTCAGATGCCTTTGCCGTAAACAAACTTCCTTCTGGAAACCTTGCACTCAACGGTTTTTTCTGTTTTTACAGATCAAGTAACCGTAAAAGTATAAACCACTCAGTCATAAAACTTCCACAGGCCGTAAAGAATGTAAAAGAGGCGATATACTCACAAAAAACGATCTATCCTGATACCGCCTATCCACTTATGAGACACTACAAAAAAGCTCCTAAACGTAGTTATAATGTCATTATCGTAATGATTGAGAGTTTGAGTGCGAAATATGTAGATGCGCTTTCTCACAACGATTATGGTGTCACACCAAACCTTGACAACATGGCAAAGAACGGCATACTCTTTACTCGATTTTATGCCAATGGTCAACGCTCACAAGAGGGTATCACATCCATCTATACCGGTATCATACAACCTGTAGGATTTGAAAAATTCGGAGAAGGACTCGAGCTGTACGGTCTAAGCTACCTTGGAAAAGAAGCGGATGCGAATCACTACAATACCATAGCAATGCAAAGTTCAGACAGAGGCTCATTTCGCATAGATAAGCTCAGTCGTCTTGCAGGATTTGAGAACTATTTCGGTGCTGAGGATATGCCAAAATCACATGAGGAGCATGGAAATCCTCACTTTGGTGTTTGGGATGGAGATATGTTTAACTTTTTATCAGGTAAGCTCCACACCATCAAAGAACCATTTTTAAGTTTTTGTTTTACTGCATCCACCCATGCACCATACTACTCACCGGGGAAAAAATGGGAAAAGTATCCGCAAGATGTTAAGACAGAAGCTGGTTTTTTAAATACCCTGCACTACACAGATGCTAAAATAGGTGAATTTATGCAAAGATGTAGAAAAGAGCCTTGGTTCGAGAGGACTATCTTTATCTTTACAGCTGACCATGCAAATCAGGCTAAGCAGGAAAACCCTAAACATATAAAAGGTCCAAAAGTAGAGATGCCTGCGTTTCACATTCCTTTGATTGTTTATGCTCCAAAAATCTTCAAACCAAAAGTTGATGATACTGTAGGCTCACATATAGATATTAAAACTTCTATCATGGATTATCTTGGCTGGCAAAATGATTTTTCTTCTATTGGGAACTCCCTTTTTGACAAAACTGCAAAAGAACGCTTTGCTTTTGCAAAAAGAGGAGAGACAATTGCTCTGACAGATGGCAATGAGACCATAAACTATAACTTTAAGAACTTTATGAACAATAAGACGGATGCACATACCAAGCATTTAGAGACCTTACTTTTAAGTATAGACTCAGCTCAGGCAAATCTTCTTAAAACTACACACTGGATGAAATAATGCAAGCACCATTTTCCTGGGACGACTACTCTGACCAAGCTGCACAACTAAAAGATAGAGCCTATAAAAAGCGTATGCGCCTTAGAGAACGTTCTTCTTTGGCAACTACCTTTTTACTTGCAATTTTTATGCTCCCTCTCTCTCTTTTGGCGATGCCTTTTGTCAAGCGGAAGCTTATCGACTCAGAAGAGTTTTTTTCACTTGGTGTCGATTTTGAAAGAGAAGAAGAGCAAACGCAGCAACTCGTCGATGAACTTGGTGTTACACACATACTACTGCGTTTAAAACTTTGGGAAATGGATAAATTAGATAAGCTCAAAACCTTTGCCAAACAGAACAAAGAGAAAAAGATAACACTGAAAATCTTACAAGATAGAGAGCATATAGAAGATCTGACACTTACAAAAAAAGATTTCACTACTATCTTTAATGAACTTCATGAGCTTGTAGATATTTTTGAAATAGGCTCCACTATCAACCGTGCAAAATGGGGATTTTTCTCTGTACGCGAATATCTAAACTTCTATCAAGTCGCTTACAGACTCAAACAAGAAGAGTTTCAAGATATTAAACTCATCGGAAGCGGTGTAATTGATTTTGAATTTCACTACACCCTGCATACCCTCTTTAATTTTTGTAAATGCAAGTATGATGGGATCGCTGCTCTTTTGTATGTAGACAGACGTGGAGCACCAGAGAACACACAACTCGGTTTCGCACTTACAGATAAGATAGCCCTGCTCTCAACGATGGTTTGGATGAGTCCAAAAACAAAGCAGGAACTCCACATCACAGAAACGAATTGGCCTATCTCTGAGACAGCACCATATGCACCAACAAGCGAACATGAGTGTGTCAATGAAAAACTTTATGCTGATTATATGCTGCGCTACTATCTTTTGGCATTTGCTTCGCAGCAGGTCGACTCAGTCTCTTGGCATCAATTGATAGCACCAGGATATGGCCTTGTTGACAACAGAAAAGAGATACAAAAACGGGATGCCTTTTATGTTTATAAATATATGTTCAAAACACTAAAGAATGCACAGTTCTTACGACTTGACATTAAACGCGGGTACTATATATTGCAGTGTCTGGTAAACGATCAACTTTTACAAATTCACTGGTCACTCAAAGAGACAACACTCAAAAATGAAGATTTTTTCACAGTATATTCAAGAGACGCCAAACCAATAAAAGATAAAATACTTACAATCAGCGATTCACCTATCTATATTTTTATAAAAGATGCACAATGATAAAACTTCTTAATAGAAACTACTTTAATGTCCGTCTCTATATGTGGCTGGCTTTTTTACTACTATCCACTCTTTTTATCCTATTTCCACAAATAGATATTCAGACCTCAGCACTATTTTTCAATGGCGACACTTTTTATCTCAAAGGCACGCTGTTTGAGAGATTTTTTTATAACTCTGTAAAAGTTCTTCTTACTCTATTTAGCATAGGCAGTTTAAGCATATATATCTACAATAAAGTAAAAAAAACAAATATTTTAAATATCGATACAAAAGTGATTATCTATATAGTTTTAGTCCTTAGTGTAGCACCGGGACTTATCGTAAACGCAACACTTAAAGAGCATTGGGGGAGAGCACGACCTGTGCAGATAAAAGAGTTTGGTGGTACAAAAACATTTACTCCTGCATTTATTCTAAGTGATCAAAAAGGGCACTCGTTCAGTTCTGGTCATACTTCTGCTGCGTTTGCATTTGTAGGTTTTGCCCTTTTAGCAAGAAAAAGAAGAAAGTTTTGGATGACAATGGCAATTAGCTACGGTATCCTCGTTAGTTTTGCACGCCTTATTGCCGGTGGACATTTTTTAAGTGACATAGTGACCTCCTTTTTTATCGTATGGATAGTAACGCATATGTTATACAAAATCATCTTCAAAAAGGACTCTGCTATATGAGAATTTTAGTCATTTTACCAAACTGGCTTGGAGATGCCGTGATGGCTACACCTGCCATAGAACTACTTTCACAACAGTATAACAATGTGCAGTTCACTTTTGTTGGCAGCTATGTCACCATAGAAGCGCTCAAACACCATCCAAAATGCGAAAGAGCCATCGTAGATGAAACAAAAAAAGCATCATCAAGAGTTCTAGCGACTTACCGCCTGGCAAAAGAGCTCGGTCAGTTCCACTTAGCTGTTAGTTTTCGAGATAATATCTACTCATCCATACTGCTGCGTTTAACACAGACAGTCATCTGTTGTGCAAGACGTTCATGGCACTCTATGCTTCTTTTATCACACACTCCAAAGATCGCTACTGACCAACACCTTGTCAAACAGTACACTCAAATCGCCATGGCGGATGTTGACAATAAAAACTATGAGATACCTCCTCTAAAACTCTATATAAGAGCTGAAAAGTTTAACAGACCTACGCTCGGTATAAACGCAGGAGCAACTTACGGCAGTGCAAAGAGATGGTATCCTGAGCGTTTTGCTGAAGTAGCAGCCTACTTTCATGATAAATATGACATCATCATCTTTGGCGGCCCAAATGAAGTGGAAATGGCAAAAGAGATAGAAGAGAACCTACAAAAATTAAATGTCAAGAACTATACCAATCTTGCAGGAAAAACAAATATAGAAGAGCTTTGTGCCAACATAGGAGGATGTTCCCTTTTTATCACCAATGACAGTGGTCCTATGCATGTTGCAGCTGCCTATCAAGTTCCGACTGTTGCCATCTTTGGACCGACACGTTATAAAGAGACATCACAATGGATGAATGAAAAAAGTAAGATTGTAAGGCATGAGATGGATTGTAGTCCATGTATGAAAAGAGAGTGTCCCTTAAAACACCATGAGTGTATGACCACAATTACAGCACCTGAAGTAATCAAGGCTGTAAAAGAGTTAGGTATCTAAAAAAGAAATTTAAAACCAAAGTAAAGTGCTTCATTATAAGTATAATCGCCTCTTACATCGGTATAGTTAGTATGCATAGATCTGTAACCAATCGTTACCTCTCCATTACTAATAAGCTGAATATCATAACTCAAGCGATACTCATAATATCTGTCTGCACTTCCAAAACTAAGCACTCTTGGTCCATAATATAAACTTCCATTAATGAACATCGGGACAAAGGCATCAGCAGGTATTTTATATGTTGCCTCAAGACCTAAAGGCACTGAAGAAAAATCAGTTGTATAGTTAAATTTTACACCCATTCCTACACTTAGTCCACTACTAGAGAGTGACTGTCTCATCAAAAAATTAGCTTCATAGTAAGGGTCGTTATTATATCCCTTTTTAGGGCCGTGTGAGTCATCTGCATCTACTATTCTAAATCCTAAAAAAGTAGTATTTGGCTCTACATTGTAATTAAACTGTCCCAAATCCAGTTTACCGCTGACCTCTAAATCTGTATCATTAATATTGACCTCTACGCTGTGCATTGCAAATGCAGAAACAGCAAAAATTGCCATAAGAGCAAGTTTTTTTAACATTGTTTTCCTTGTATTTTTTCTATTGTTTTTGTTGTACTTTTGCCATCGACAAAATCAACAAGCTTTAACTCACCAGCAAATTCCGTACCGACGACCTCTTTTCCTTCATAATCTCCACCTTTGACCAAGACATCAGGCTTTATCATTTTAATCAGATCATACGGTGTATCTTCACTAAAAGGTACGACAAAATCTACAGCTTCTAACGCTGCTAGAAGATAAGCTCTGTCTTCTGCAATGTTCACTGGTCTAGTCGGACCTTTAAGACGTGAGACTGACTCATCAGAGTTGAGTCCAACTATTAAAATATCTCCAAAACTTTTTGCTATTTGGAGGTATTTTACATGTCCGACATGGAGTATGTCAAAACAACCATTTGTAAAGACGACTTTTTTTCCATTTTCACGACAACGAGAAACCACTGCGTTTATATCTTCAAAACTTTTAATATGTGCATCTGATGTACTTTTATGCAGTGAAGCTTCATACTCCTCAATCTCATCAATAGTAACAGTAGCTGAACCAATTTTTCCAACAACAACACCTGCTGCAAGATTGGCAAACTTTGCAACTTCTTCGATCTCTTTACCAACACTCAAAGCAAACGCAATAGAAGCGATCACCGTATCACCTGCACCGGTAACGTCAAAAACCTCTTTTGCAACGGTTGGAAACGTCTTTACTTCACTGTCATAAATACCAATACCATCTTCAGAAAGTGTTATAAGTGAAATATCAAGATCACATTCATTTTTAAGTTTAAGCAGTGCTTCTTTGAGGGATTCATCATCTTTGATCTCTATGCCAGTAGCTAAGATTGCCTCTTTTTTATTTGGTGTTAAGAGGTAAGCCCCTCTATATTTTGAAAAGTCACTTCCCTTAGGATCAACAAGAACTTTTACACCCTTCTCTTTAGCAAGCTTAATAACACCTTGACATAATGCCTGAGTCAAAACACCTTTCCCATAATCAGAAAGAATGATTGCATCATATTCAGATATGCCTTCTTGAAGTTTTTCTAAAATTTGTGCAACAGATTCCTCTGCAATATCCTCTTTACTCTCTTTATCATATCGAAGAATTTGCTGACTCACAGCGATCACACGACTTTTTTTAGATGTCTTTCTATCCTTTTGAAATATAAGATTACTACTGTCAACTCCAATCTCTTCAAGCATAGCAATAAGCTCTTGACCATTTTCGTCATCACCTATCACACCGCTTACACTTACTTCTGCACCTAAAGCATTTAGGTTGTTCACAACATTACCGGCACCACCAAGCACTGTCGTCTCTTTATTGATATCCACGACCTGTACGGGAGCCTCAGGAGAGATTCTATCACATGAGCCCCAGAGATAATGATCTATCATCAGGTCACCAAGGACAAGAATCTTTGGCTTTGCATCTTTAAAAATCTGCATATCTTACTTTTTCACTTCTGTTTCATAGATTCGTTTGATCTCAGGAACATAGGCTTTGATCCCCTCTTCCATCTCAAAACGAGGCGCATATCCTAAACTCTCTTTTGTTGTCTGTACATCTGCTTCCGTATGAAACTGATAAGAACCGACAAAAGGATTAGGAATATATTCACACTCTAAAGATGTACCCAACTCTTTTTGTAAAATATCAACGATATCTTGAAAACTTCTTGCTTTTCCTGTTCCTACATTATAAATACCGCTTGTATTTGGCTGCATCGCTTTAATGTTGGCCTGAATAATATCTTCTATATATATAAAGTCACGAAGGATCTTGTCACTGCCTTCAAAAAGACGAGGATTTTTACCTGCCAATATCTGATGACCGAACTGTAATACCATAGATGCCGTTGTATTTTTAAAATACTCTCTTGCACCATATACATTAAAATAACGCAATCCGACTATATTGATATCACAATCCTTCATATAGTCACGACTTAAATGGTCCATTGAAAGTTTTGAAAATCCGTATACATTGTTTGGTGCTTCGCGTCCTACTCTTTGTGGAGATTCAGCATTACCATACGTCGCTGCAGAAGATGCATAGATCATGTTTGCATTATGTGCCACTGCAAGATCAAGCAAGTCTTTGTAAGCATTTACATTTGTTTTGATCATAAGGTCTTGTTCTTGTGCGGTTGTATCTGAAATTGCCGCTTCATGAAAAATATAGTCAAAATCATAATTTATCTCTAAATCAAGAAGAAGATCTTTATCATTAATATCACCACTAATGATCTCGCCCGTAAAGCCTATAAGGTTTTTAAAGTGGCCAAAACTCTTTAAGTTACCATTACTTAAAGTCTCTCCGCTTCTAAAGCTGTCCAAGATGACCACTTTCGCTTCTGGATGATTCTCTTGGAAATAAAATGCAAGGTTCGAACCTATAAAACCTGCACCGCCTGTTATCAATATTGTTTTATCTTTTAAATCATCTTCAATGTATCGCATCTTCACACCTATATAAATTAGTTTTAATAAAATAATACCTTTTAATTCATTAACAAGTATTTAAGACAAGACCGATTATAATGTAATTGAAACTTTATATTAAGGAAATAAAATGAAAAAAATCGTAATCGCTTCAATCGCTGCTTTAACAGTATCTACAGTTGCAATGGCTGGTGTTAATGGTGCTGCATGTGCTGCTTGTCATGGTAAAAACTTTGAGAAACACGCTATGGGTAAATCTAAAATTGTAAAAGACATGACTCACGCTGAGATTGCAGAAGCTCTTAAAGGTTACAAAGCTGGTACTTTTGGTGGACCAATGAAAGGTGTTATGAAAGGTCAAGTAGCACGTTATTCAGATGCTGATTTAGAAGCATTCTCTCAAACTATCGGTAAATAATTTCCGTTGAATTATGAATTGCCAATTTGGCAGTTCATATCTTTCTTATCTATTCAGGTCTATACTCTTTTTTCTTCAACTTCTCTTTTTTACGTTCTAAATTAGCAGCATCATTCAGATCTTCTTCTGTATCAAATTTAACAGCATTCAAAAACTTCTCTTCATCATCGAACTGCCCTTTTTTAATAGCCCACATTAATGCTACAACAGCAATACTACCTAAAAATACAGACACACCTAACATCATTGCTATCACCCAAGAACTCATAATCTAATCCTTATATCCAAATTTTATTCTCATCGAATTTCCAACAACCAATAAAGAACTGATACTCATTGAGATTGCGGCTATAAGTGGAATAATATATCCCATCATCGCTAGCGGTATTGTAATACCATTATACACAAAAGAGAGTGCCAGATTCTCTTTAATCATTCTGAATGTTTTTTTCGATATTTTAAAGCTGTCGTATAAAGAACTAAAAGTATCGTTCAACAGCACCACATCACTCACTTCAATTGCGATATCGCTTCCATTACCCATAGCTATTGCTATATCACTGTTTGCAAGAGCCAAAATATCATTGATACCATCACCAGCCATCACCACTTTTTTCCCATTTTTATGTAACTCTTCAATATAAGCCGCTTTACCTTCAGGAGTAAGATCGTACTTAAATTTTTTAATTGACACTAATTCAGCTACTTTTTTAGCACTTCGCTCATGATCCCCTGTTAACATTATCACTTCAATACCAAGTTTTTTAATTTTTTGTATTGATTCGAGTGCATCTTCACGAGGCATATCAAAAAGTTCATACTTAGCCAGTAGTTCTCCTGCATAAGCGAAATAAAATTCACTACTTTCACTTGAACTTTCTACATCAATACCAATTGTGCGCATAAGTTTAGCATTTCCACCCGCAAGCATTTTCCCATCATACATAGCTGTCATACCCTGTGAAGGGATGTTACTCAAGCTGTCAAGTTCAAAACATTTTAAATCATCACTATATATATAATTCATCACACCTTTTGCAATAGGATGTTTCGAGTTTAAAAGTAAAGAGTTTAAAAGGGATTTATCAAAATCTTTTACTATTTCTGCCTTAACAACAGCAGGTTTTCCTTGCGTGATCGTTCCTGTTTTATCCAAAACAAGAGTATCAGCATTTGCCATAGTTTCAAGTTGTACTGCCTCTTTAAAGAGAATTCCTCTTTTTGAAGCGATAGAAAGTCCTACTAGAGTTGCAACTGGTGTAGCAAGAGCTAAAGCACAAGGACAAGCAATAACGATAACAGAAATTGCTATCATAAAGGACTGTTCAAAACTTGAAGAGTATAAAAACCAACCAACAAAAGTAAAAAAGGCAAGTGCTAAAATGATTGTAGAAAAGTATTCACTCAACCTATTGGCAAGTTGCTGTATATGAGGTTTGTTATTCATCGCATTTTCGAGCAACGAAACAATATTACTCATAGTCGAATGTGCAAAATCTTTTGTAGTTGTGTATTTTACATCAGCATCTATACTAACTGTTCCACTGACTATTGTATCTCCAACAGATTTATATATCGGTTCACTCTCACCAGTCAAACTTGATTCATCAAAATTACCATTGCCTTCAACAAGTTCCCCATCTATAGCTACTTTTTCACCTGTAGCGACTAAGACGACTTCACCAACTTTTACATCATTCACATTTTTAGTAACTATTTTCTCATTTTCAACTACTTTTATATCTTCAGGAAGATGCCTGTTCATAATATCTAAAGTATCAGCAACGCTTTTCTTGCTTAAAACTTCTAAGAATTTTCCTACCAACACAAAGGTAATAATCATCGTAACAGAATCGAAGTATGCCTCTCCACTACGTGTTACAGTAATATAGATAGAGTATATATAGGTTAAAAATGCACCTGTAGCGACCAAAGTATCCATATTGACCGTTTTGGTTTTTATACCGTAGTAAGTTCCCCTAATAAAAGGCCACCCACTATAAAAAAGTACAGGGGTAGAGAGAACCCACTCCCCAACATTTAAAATATGTTTTACAGCAGGAGTGATACCGGTAAAATATCCAGCATATTGCGCTACCATAATTGTCATCATATTCATTGTTGCAAATACTGCCACAGCGATACGAAGATAGTACTCTTTACGCTCTTTATTCGCTTTGACTTCTTGCAGGGAAGCATCATAAGGGTATGCATCATATCCAATAGCACGGATCATTTCAATAATTTTAGAGAGTTTAACGGTATCATCATCCCAAACAATTTTTGCTTTATTGTTTGTATAATTAATGTTAGTAGCAACTACGCCATCCATATTTGTTAAAGCTTTTTCATTTAACCATACACAAGCAGCACAATGAATACCTTCAATAATTAAAGACACTTCACTAAAGCCTTCTTTATTGATAGAGACAAATCGTTCATAAAAAGCTGGTGAATCAAAATTAGATGCATCCTCAAACTGTTCAGATGGTGGTGCTAACTTATTATCACCCAGTTTATCATAAAAACTATCTAAACCTTCATCAGATAATAAGTGAAATACTCCCTGACAACCATTACAACAAAAGTAGTGATCTCCATCTTTTATCATCACATCTTTTGAAAACTCTAAGTGACAGTGTGTACAAGCAATTTTATCTGACAATTTCAAACATCCCTATATTTCTATTTTTTTCTATATTATCCCATTTCTCAATATGACCACTCATACATATGTATATCCCATTCTCAGGCATAGCACTTAAAAATCCTAAAGCCATACCAAGATTTAAACTTGCTTCCACATGATCGATTTCAAAAGGCTGCATAGCCCCTGTAAGCACAATAACTCTATCTTCAAAAATTTCATCAAAGAACTCAGCAGTTAAATGCATAGTATCAGTGCCATGAACTACAATGAATTTTTTTTCATGTGATTCTAAGATAATATTAGTAAGCATCTTTCTATCATCAGTAGTCATTTCAAGAGAATCTTTATAAACAACACCAGCAAGATCATAATCGATATTTACACTTTGAAGTATTCTCTCAATAGCCATATTATCATAAGGAACTTCTAACTCACCACTAATACTGTTGTATCTTTTATTGAACGTACCACCACTATTTAAAATTAGCATTACTCTTCCATATTTCATCAAATTTTTTTATTATCTTAGTCGCTTTTGATTGCTTTACTATTTCATGTGGAGTATAAAGATAAGTAGATTTAATCCCTGCGTTTAATGCAGCTTCAATATCTCGTTCTTTATCTCCAACTAATATTGAATGTTCTAAGTCAATATCAAATTTCTTAGCAGCATCTAAGATCATACCAGGCTCAGGTTTACGACAACTACATTTACCAGAGATATCAGGATGGTGAGGACAATGATATACTTTTGCAATTTCAATACCATGTTTTTTAAACTCATCAATCATCCATGAGCTTAATATAGAAAAATCATCTTCTGTATAATATCCGCGTGCAATTCCTGACTGATTTGTAACAATAATTATCAAATAGCCTAAATCCTGATAATGTTTACATAGTTCAAAAATACCATCAATAAACTCAAACTCATCTACTTTGTACAGATAGTTCTTTTCTATATTTATTACACCGTCTCTATCTAAAAAAAGAGCTTTATTCATTGATTATTTACCAACACCATTCCCAAAAATCTCTTGCTCAATAATATCACATAAAATATGCCCGATCAAAATATGAGACTCTTGAATGCGAGGTGTGGAATCTGATGGAACAATTAAGGAGATATCAGCTATTTGAGCCATTTTTCCACCATCTCTACCAACTAATGCAATAGTTTTGATACCTTTTTTCTTTGCACTTTCAAAAGCATTAATGATATTAACAGAGTTACCTGATGTTGAAATTCCGATAAAAATATCTCCATCTTGTCCCATCCCTTCCAATTGACGTGAAAACACATAGTCATAACCGTAATCATTACCTATTGCTGTTAAATTAGATGTGTCTGTTGTAAGAGCAAGTGAAGGAATTGAAGGTCTATCAAATCCATAGCGTCCAACTAATTCAGCTGCGATATGCTGTGCATCAGCTGCACTTCCACCATTACCAGCTAAAATTGTCTTTTTATCCCCGCGATAAAGTTCTACACATAAGTTAGCAACTTCTTCAATCTTTTCCAGAAGATTTTCATCTTTATAAATCGCTTGTTTAGTTTCGTAAGATTTTTTGATTTGATTTTTAATATACTCTTTCATAAAATATCCTAAAATAATATATGAAATAGTATCATAAAGAAACTGATAAAAAGACACTAAAAATAAAAGAGGAAGCAAATAGTAACAATAAGATTTAAAGTATGATTAGTAATAATTAAA
>Ga0256828_1000621_pt1 | contig 23313 bp, 21 predicted proteins | sample CV88metaG_FD_185993 | JGI IMG/M metagenome (GOLD analysis project Ga0256828, IMG submission 185993) | Hydrothermal vent microbial communities from East Pacific Rise, Pacific Ocean - CV88 | ecosystem: Environmental > Aquatic > Marine > Hydrothermal vents | place: Pacific Ocean: East Pacific Rise...
TATCCATCTGGACTATTTGGGTCTGATTTTTGGGCTTTTTATTCTACTTTCGGTTTTTATAAGTCTGAAGGTTAAAACATTTAAACTCACCCCAACTTTAACCTATGCAGGTGGCTTTTTTGCTGGTCTCATTGGAACCATGGCAGCCGTGGGTGGGCAGATTTTGGCACTGCTTTTTCAGAACCACCCCTTAGAGTCGATTAAGGCGACGTTAGCGTTTATCTATACTCTCTTTTCGGTGGTAATGTTGTTGCTATTTTATATGGCAGGAGATTTTTCCTACAAACAGATGATTTCAGGCTTCTATTTGATGCCTGGGTTTATAATAGGGTTTTATGTGGCTCCACTCTTTTCGGGTTATTTTAATCCTCACTATACCAAGCCCATAGTGTTGAGTATGGCAACGTTTGGAGCTTTGATGCTGATAGGTAAAACATTTGTAGGAGAGGTATAAAATGCAAAAATATTTAGAAGCTACAGAGATAGTCGACTACAACAACAAAGAGGTTTATGCCCTAGCCATGAGCCTTGCTAAAGGTTGTAAGAGCGATACTCAAATAGCAAAAAATTGTTTTGAGTATGTGCGTGACAAGATTGAGCATTCAGGTGATTGTAGAGCCAAGGTTACAACATTTAGAGCCTCAGATGTTTTAAAACATAAAACAGGTTGGTGCTATGCCAAAAGTATACTTTTGGCTGCTCTTTTACGAGCCAATGGCATTCCTACAGGCTTTGGCTATCAGCGTTTGAGTTGTTCAGAGTATGAAAAGGGTAGCTACTGTCTGCATGGACTCAATTTTATCTACCTTAAAACGTTTGGCTGGTACCGAGTCGATGCACGAGGAAACAAAGAGGGTGTGAATGCCAAGTTTTCCCCACCATATGAGCAGTTAGCCTTTGAGCTAGGAGAGGGAGAGTTTGATTTGAAAGAGAACTTTGCTCAGCCTTTAGATGAAGTGGTTTTGGCATTGAAACAGTTTAAAAATTATACAGAGATGGTGGGAAATTTTCCAGATATTAAGGACTCAATATGAAAAACATTCTAAACATTTTTGAAGCCCACCAAAACCAAAAAACAGCTCAAAAGCAGTCAGCTTATATGAGAAATCAGTTTGCTTTTTATGGCATTGCCACACCGTTACGCAAAAAGCTACAGCAACCCTTTTTAAAAAAGGATGCTTTGCCTTCTAAAGAGGCATTAACGCCCATTATCCAAACCCTTTGGCAACAGCCTAAGCGAGAGGTTCACTACTTTGCTATGGATTTGCTTCGTAAGTATAGTAAGGTGTATGAGCTAGAAGACATCGCCCTCTTTGAGCAGATGATAAGCACCCACTCTTGGTGGGATACGGTAGATATTATCGCTCCTAACATGGTGGGAGAGTACCTCAAACAGTACCCAACAGAGCAAGAGTTGTGTGTGGAGCGTTGGTTGGCTTCAGAAAATATTTGGCTTCAACGTACAGCTATTTTGTTTCAACTTCGCTACAAAGAGGCGTTAGATAAAGCGTTACTTACCCATGTTATAACCAAGCTTCAAGGCTCCAAGGAGTTTTTTGTCAACAAAGCCATTGGCTGGATACTTCGAGAGTATGGCAAAACCAACCCTCAATGGGTTTTGGAGTTTATAGAGAATAATGAACTGCACCCTCTGAGTCGGCGTGAGGGGTTGAGGTTGTTAGGGGGTTCATAAGTTGGGTATAATAAATTATTAAAGGAGGTTGTAATGATTGAGCTATCTGAAGGGGTAAAACAAAAAGCATTCTATATGGCAATGGTAGGCTATGTTGCTACTGTTATGGTTATATTTTTTTACTATTTTAATCTTAACTCATTATTTTTTGAAATCTTCTCTGGAGTTGTTTCTGTTTTGTTGTTTCCTATCTTTTTTATTGCTGTTTTATCTCGAAATCTTGAGCCTTCAAGGGTTACAATAGCAAGGTTAGAAGCAATGGATATTGAGACCTATTTAAAACCTATCTCTAATGCTTTCTCTGATAAACCTGCTTGGTTGATGTTGGGGCTATCGTTAACACTTCTTTACTCCTTTATCTTTTTTTTCTACTGGATGGCACATAGTGGTCATGGTGTACCAAGTATGGAGCATGGTGAGTATTTTTTACGTAACCATACGGTACTAAAAGCAATTACAAAAGAGAAGTTTGACGCATTGAAACGTTTAGAAAATATGGGGATGGCTTCTCACTATTTGGCTTTTTATGCTATTGCTATTTGGTTGCTTTATAAAAAAGAGTATCTTTCTAAGTCATCCGTGGAATTAAATTAAAAAGCATATAACGCTATAATAATCTAAAAAAGGATAGATGAGTTATGAAGGTAAACACCCATTTAAAAATAGACAATGCCCTTTGTGGAAAGGTTACAAAGATAGAGGAGCATTATACTCAAGTGCTGTTACATACTAGAGCTGTGATGTCTGTCGATGAGCAGGGTTTGGTGCATGGTGGATTCATTTTTGGTTCGGCTGATTATGCTGCTATGGTTGCTGTTAATGACCCTTATGTGGTATTGGGGTCGGCTCAAACCAAGTTTATAGCCCCTGTATCGGTGGGTGATGTGGTACGCTTTGAAGCCCATGTTCTAGAGCATAAAGGACGAAAAAATGAGGTTGAGGTAAAGGCTTTTGTGAAAGAGAAGCTTGTTTTTAAGGGGCATTTTACTACTTTTGTTTTGGAGAATCATGTTTTAGTGTAGCCCACATCATTCTTGAGTGTTTATTGTGAAGATGAGGTACTGAATAAAAAAGTATGACAATATGAAATATTTCAAATCCATATTGGTAAGAAATGATAAAATAAGAAAAAAAAGAGACCCATTAATTAGAGGTTTTTCCGTTAAAAATATTTGGAGAATGAAACAGCTTTATGAAACTTATAAAGATAATGAAAAACTCTTACCACTGGTGAGAGAAGTTTCATGGACAAATAATCTTACCATTATGTCAGGTCGAAAGAGTGATATAGAAAAAGAGTTTTATCTGCGTGAAACCATCAAAAACAACTACTCTAAAAGAGAGTTAGAGAGACAGATATATAGCTCAACCTTTGAGAGAACTCTACTTGGCAATGAAAAACTCTCACCACTGGTGAGAGAATTACTACAAGATACAAAAGATGTATTTAAAGATACTTATGTACTTGAATTTTTGGGATTTTCTAGCTAATTAGAAAACAAAAGTTTTAAAAAGCTTTGCTACAATATACCCTATACGAAAAAGGGAAATATTATGGCATTAAAAAAGGATTTAACAGAGCAAGAGATAAGAAGTAGATATATTTTACCTGCAATACAAAAGGCAGGTTGGCAACCTTATCAAATTGGAGAGGAGAGAAGTTTTACTGCTGGAACTATAAAAGTAAAAGGCGATAGAGCTATAAGAGATAAAAAAACTATAAAAAGAGTTGATTATATCCTCTATTATAAACCCAATATTCCTATAGCTATTATAGAAGCAAAAAAAAATACTCTCCATCTATCTACAGGTATTCAACAAGCTCTAAACTATGCAAAATTTTTAGATGTCCCCTTTGTTTATAGTAGTAATGGAGATGGTTTTTATGAGCATGATAAGACACTCTCTAACGGTATAATCGAGAGAGAATTGGAGTTAGATAATTTTCCATCTCCTGATGAACTGTGGGAGAGGTATAAAAAATATAAAAATATAACTCCCAAAGAAGAAAAAATAATTATACAAGAGTATTATCATGATAGAAGTGGAAGAGAACCAAGATATTATCAACAAAATGCTATTAATCGAACTGTTGAAGCTGTAGCAAAAGGACAAAATAGAATACTTCTTGTTATGGCAACAGGTACAGGAAAAACTTATACAGCCTTTCAGATTATCTATAGATTGTGGAAAAGTGGTTTAAAAAAGAGAATACTCTTTTTAGCTGATAGAAATGCTCTTATTGACCAAACAGTAAAGGGAGATTTTAGACATTTTAAAGATAAAAAAACAGTTATCCGTAAAAAGAGAATAGATAAATCTTATGAAATATATTTAGCTCTCTATCAAGGATTAACCAATTATGATGAGGATAGTGATGCTTATAGAGAATTTAGTCCTGATTTTTTTGATTTGGTAATTATAGATGAGGCTCATAGAGGAAGTGCATCAGCCGATAGTGCTTGGCGTGAGATACTTAACTACTTTTCAAAAGCTACTCATATAGGACTTACAGCCACCCCAAAAGAGACTAAAGATGTATCAAATATTGAGTATTTTGGAGAACCAATTTATACATATTCATTAAAGCAAGGTATAGAAGATGGTTTTTTAGCTCCATATAAAGTTTTAAGAATAGGTCTGAATGTAGATTTAGAGGGGTGGAGACCTGAAAAAGGAAAGAGAGATATTGAAGGTAAAGAGGTTGAAAACCAAGAGTATAATAGAAAAGATTATGATAAAAATTTAGTTCTTTTAGATAGAAGCGAGGTTGTAGCAAAAAAGATAACAGAGTATTTAAAAAAACATGATAGATTTGCTAAAACGATTGTATTTTGTGTTGATATTGAACATGCAAATAGAATGAGAAATGCTTTAGCAAAAGAGAACTCCGACCTTATGGCAAAAGATAGTAGATATGTAATGCAGATAACTGGAGATAATAGAGATGGAAAGCAAGAGTTAGATAATTTTATCAACCCTGCTGAAAAATATCCTGTTATAGCTACAACCTCTAAACTTATGACAACAGGAGTTGATGCACAGACTTGTAAATTAATTGTTTTAGATAGTGAGATAAATTCAATAACAGAATTTAAGCAAATTATTGGTCGTGGAACTCGAATTAATGAAGAGTATGGTAAAAGATTTTTTACTATTATGGACTTTAGAGAGGTTACAAAACATTTTTCGGATAAAGATTTTGATGGAGAACCTATACAGATAAAAGAGATTAAAGAGAATGAAGAGTTGCCTGTAGAAAAATCCAAATCAACTGAAGAGAGTTTAGCAAAAGAGGATAATAAATCTAAAACTACAGAAAAAAAAGAAAAAGTTTTTGTGGATAATGTAGATGTTACAGTGCTTAATGAGAGAGTTCAATTAATTAATTCCAAGGGCGAACTCATAATGGTAAGTCTAAGAGACTATACCAAAACAAAAGTAAAAGAGGAGTTTGCTACCCTTAATGATTTCCTAAATAAATGGAATAGTTCCAGTAAAAAAGAGGCAATTATTAGAGAGTTGGAGGATAAAGGGATTATTATAGAAGAGTTCAAAGAGGAGATAGGCAAAAATATGGATATATTTGATATCATTTGCCACTGTGCCTTTGATATGCCACCTCTAACACGAAAAGAGAGAGCAAATGGTGTAATAAAACGAAACTATTTTTCTAAATATAAAGATAAAGCTCAAGAGGTTTTAAAAATTTTATTAGAAAAGTATGCCAATGAGGGAATAGAAAATATAGAAGATATAAAAGTTTTAAAGCTTTCTGATTTTAAAGAGTTTGGTTCTCCTATGGAGATAGTTAAGCTTTTTGGTAATAAAGATGGTTATATTAAGGCTATTGAAGAGTTGGAAGAAGAGTTATATAAGGTAGCGTAAAAAGTTACTTTATACGAAATTATGTAATAAATCTTGGTTCACAGCTCCAAAAAGAGTACCAGACGAAGCTTGTCCGTTAGTGAACCTAAGCAAAATTATTATAACATAGATATTTTTAAGGAAAGATAAAATTGAATATACATGATAATATAATGTATTTTATTGAAACAAAATTAGATATAGACCCAACTCATAATGAATATAAAAAATTTACTCAACTCATTACTCTTGCTAATATTGCCTATTTAAAAACAGCTATCTATACCTTTTCTAAATATTTACAAGATAAAGATTTTGAGATTGACTCTAAGTTTGATTTTTTAATGAAAATCTATAATAAGTTGCTCAAAGAACACCAAGTTCTATTTTTACTATTTAATCTATTTGAAACTTCACTTCGTTCAAAATTAGCTTATACTCTATCAAAAAAATATAGTAGTCAAAATAAAGATGATTGGCTTCACAAAGAGGAACTTATCCCTACTAAAATAGAAAAACCATTAGAAAAAATAAAAAGATATATCTCTGATGATAGTGCCTCTTTTGAAAATATGAATAGTTATGAAATTTTTGATTATATGGTATTTGGAGATTTAAAAGACCTCTATTATGATTTTTGGAGTGATGTAAGCCATCTATTTCAAACCAAAAATTATAAAGGACATCAACTTCAAGAGATAGGTAGAATTCGATTAAGAGAGATGCTTAATGCTATTAGAAAAGCAAGAAATGATATAGCACATCACAAACCTTTACAAAAAGGACGAAAAAAACGATATAAACTTATAGAGGATATAGAGCATATACTATTGCATTTGGGGTTTAATTTAGATGATGCTATAAATAATATTGACCCTCAACACAAAATTATCAAAATTGGATTTTATGAAAAGGCTAATAAAGTCTCTAAACTACTAAAAAATCCCTCTAAAAAAAATTTAAAAGAGATAAGAAAACTGACTCAATATCGAGGAGTAGATAAGTTTTTTCAAAAAGAGTTACTCAAATCTGATTTGTTGGGATGGTATGATGTCTTAAAAAAAGAGAACTATTTTAAATCCTCTTCTTTTCCACTTCCTACTGCTGATAACCATTTACCATTTTGGAGAGCATTAGATTTTTTAGAACAGTTAGGTAAAAATTTTAAAAAAAGTGATTATTTAGATATTGAAAAAGAGATAGTTGCTATTTTAGACGATTTTATCGCTTATCTTCAAGAGATGACAGATAAAAATATTATTATCAATCACTATAATGATTGGATAGTATTTCAAATCATTCAAAAATTTCAAGTTTCTAATTTTAAATTAGAGCATATAGATTTTATTAGAGCATTTTTATCACGAGATAACTCTGTTGCTTTTCAAATCCGTAAAAATTTTATAAAAAAAATATACCTTTGTAATACTGATATAAATATATCATTTCTTAATATGATTTTAGAGTATCAAGTTTTGCCTAGTGAATATAACAAAATCAAACCACTCATAGATGATTATAATATCAATGAATTTTTTGTATTTTACAAAGAGTTGGTAGATGATAGACATTTTAGTTCTATTATAAATATTTTATTAAAAAAAATAGAAGAGTTAAATAGCATAAATCAATATAGTAATATCTCTTTGAGAAGTATTGAAGAGAGTTCTCAACGACAGGAGTATCAAGAGGATTTCTCCATATTAATTGTTGATTTTACTAGAGATATTTTTGAAAAACAAAGTCCTAATAAAATTAGAGATATTATAACTGAGATGCTTTATAGTGAAGTAGAAGTATTAAATCGTTTGGCTATTCATCTAATTAACTTTTTCTTTGATGAGTTAAAAGAGCTATTTTTTACATACCAAAAAGGAAATATATTAGATAATCATGCTCTATTACATGAACTATATGTTCTCTTTAAAAATCAGGTTGATAATTTTACAGAAGATGAAATTACTTTTGTTTTAGAACTTATTGAGACACAAGATTTTGATTATTTACGAGAGTTTAGTGATGAGAAAAACATAGAGCCAAGAAAGATATATAGGAAACGAAAATATCTCTATGCTCTAAAAGAGTCAAAAAAATATCCTCAATGTTTAGAACAGTTTAATATATATAATTCTGTATTAGAGCATGAAGATGAACACCCAGCATTTGATAGTTATTTTTCAGGTTTTAAACGAATAGAATCTATATCTCCATTATCTCAAAATGATATGCAAGAGAAGAGTATTGATGAACTTATAGAATATATTTGTAATTTTAAAGAGCCTAAAAATAGTAGATTTTATGATAACCCAAAAGCTGAAGGATTAGCCAAAGAGTTTGCTAAATTTATTTCTGTTAATCCTAAAAAATATAGTAGTTTTTTAGAAAAAATGGCTCTATTTGGTGAAGAGTATTTTTATGAAATATTGGATATTTATAACTCTCTTTTAGAAGAGAATAGAGAGATTGAACTAATAAAAATTATGAAATATATAAATCTATCTTTAGAAAACTTTATAAATAAAAAAAATATTAAAAAGTGGTATATTACAAGTCCAATATTTGATTTTATTAAAATTATCTCATCAGACAAAAATAGTATTATAATCTCCGAAGAGTTACATTTTATGATTTTAGATATTTTTAGAAAACTACAAACTCTTATTGAAAACGAGAGAGAAGATGAAAATGAGATAACAGATTATATTTCTCATCTGCTTAACTCCTCTTTTGGAGATTTCTATAGAGGATTAATAGAGTATTCACTAAAATATAGTAGAGATAATGATTTAAAGCAAGATAGATGGATAACAGAGATAAAAGAGATATTTACAAAAGATTTACACTTGGAGACATCTATTAATATTTTTACAACTATTGGATTATATATAATCAATATAAAATACTTAGATAAAGATTGGCTAGATAATAGCCTCGAATTAATATTTACTAATAAAGAATTTGATAAATATAGGGAGGCTTTTTTTACTGCTTATCTTCACAATTTAAAGGTTGATTTTGAAATTCACAATAAAATATCAAAACTAAATGTTTTTACAATGGCACTAAATAATAAAAGTAATAGTCAATACATTGAACGATTAATAGAGTATGTTATCTTTTTTTATATTTCAGAAGATAATCCAAAAAGTATAATTTTTCAACTACTAGAGAAATTGGATAAAGAAAAATTAGAGTATCTTATAAATATTTTATCAAATAAGAGTCTATCAGATAAACAGCTTAGAAAAATATGGAAAGCATTATTAACTCAAATTGAAAAACAAAATTATACAGATATATATATCCATCTCTTAAAACTAATCCCTTTAATATCTGATATAGATAGCGAATATATGAATTTAATCAATAAATCTATAGAAAAAATTAATAATTTAAAATTTCGTACCTATTGGATAGTTGGAACACTTCTAAAATCTGTTGAAAAAAATCCAAAATATATAGCAGATATTTATATAAAATTACTAAAAATAGACTCTTTTGGAGAAGTTTATGAGGAGAAAGTTACAGAAATATTAGAGTATTTCTATCAACATAATTTAAAACTAGAAGCTGATAAGATTTGTAATCTATATGGAGAGTATGGTGTAGATAAGTGGAAAAATATTTATGAAAAATATAATTAATAAAAAGGTAAAAAATAAATGCTAAATATAACAGGAATTATAAAATCAATCCAAAATATAATGCGACAAGACAAAGGTCTAAATGGTGATGCTCAAAGAATTGAACAGTTGGGGTGGATGATATTTTTAAAAATATTTGATGCCAAAGATGAAGAGATGGAATTTTTGAGTGATGATTATATATCTCCTATTCCAAAGGATTTACAGTGGCGTAATTGGGCGAGTGATGATGAGGGAATAACAGGTGAAGAGCTTTTGAATTTTATAGATAAGAGACTCTTTCCTGAGTTAAAAACTCTACCCTCAACCAATAGACAAGCACTCTTAGTTAGAGAGGTTTTTGAGGGAAATAATAATTATATGAAATCGGGAACTTATCTACGACAAGTAATCAATAAACTAAATGAGATAGATTTTAATCAAGAGTCCCAAAGACACCTTTTTGGAGATATTTATGAGACTATTTTAAAAGAGTTACAGAGTGCAGGAAATAGTGGAGAGTTTTATACCCCAAGAGCTATTACAAAGTTTGTAACGACTATGGTAAATCCTAAACTTGGAGATAAAATATTAGACCCGGCTTGTGGAACAGGTGGATTTTTAACCAGTGCGATAGAGCATATTAGAAAAGATGGAATTAATAGTTTAGAGCAGAGAGAGATATTGCAAAATAGCACTATTAGAGGGATAGAGTTAAAACCACTTCCACATATGTTAGCTATAACCAATCTAATACTTCATGATATTGAGATACCTGATATTATTTATGATGATGCTTTATCGGTAGAGATAAGTAGAATTAGTGAAAAAGATAAAGTAGATATAATCTTAGCCAACCCTCCATTTGGTGGAAATGTGGGTGAAGGAATGGAGACAAATTTTCCTGCCAAATATAGAACTAAAGAGAGTGCTGATTTATTTCTTGTTTTGATTATTGCTTACCTCAAAGAGCAAGGAAAAGCAGGGATTGTTTTGCCTGATGGCTCACTTACAGGAGATGGAGTAAAGGCTAGAATTAGAGAGAAACTTTTAACAGAGTGTAACCTACACACTATTATAAGATTACCAAATTCGGTATTTCAACCCTATGCAAGTGTGGCTACAAATCTACTATTTTTTACAAAAGGAGAAGCAACAAAAAAGATTTGGTATTATGAACATAAGTTACCAGAGGGACAAAAATCTTATTCAAAAACTAAACCAATTAGAATAGAGGAGTTTGAAGAGATTAAAAAATGGTGGTACAACAGAGAGGAGAATGAACAGGCTTGGCAGGTAGATATAGAGAGCAAGATTAAAAAAGCCAAAGCAGAAGCCAAACCTTATCTTGATGAGGTCTCAAAAGATGAAAAGAAACTATCTCAATATAAAACTAAATTAAAATCGATAAATAAAAAGCTAAAAGAGGAAAAAACAGAAAAATTAAAATCTCAAAAAGAGTTAATATCTAAGCAGATAAAAGAGTTGGAAACGCATATTAACAGTAATAAGCAACAGGCTGAAACTATTTATTATGGGGCTTTTGATTTGGATATAAAAAATCCACATAGAGAGGAAGAGGAGGTTTTAAAAAGTTCAAGTGAATATTTGGAGCTTTTAGAAAATTCTTTTAAAAAGAGTAGTGAGCTTTTGGAACTATTAAAAGGTGAATTAAAAAATGGATAATGTGGATTTTATTGAATTATCCAAAGTTTGTTATTTAGAAAAAGGAAAAACAGGCTTGATGAAAGCAAAAAAAGGAAAATATCCTTTAGTTGCTACTGGAAAAGATAGAAGAACTTGTGATACTTATCAATTTGATGCAAAAGCTGTTTGTGTTCCTTTAGTATCTTCTACAGGTCATGGACATGCAAGTTTAAAGTATATCCATTATCAAGAAGGAAAATTCGCACTTGGAACTATTTTAGTAGCATTAATTCCAAAAGATGAAAATATTTTAAATGCTAAATTTTTACATCTTTACTTGTCTCGTTTAAAGGATACTCTTTTAGTTCCTCTTATGAGTGGTGCGGCGAATGTAACATTAACTGTAACCAAATTAAAAAAGGTAAAAATACCTTTATTATCTATCAATAAACAGTTAAAAATAGTTTCTCTTTTTAATCGTATAAATAATGAGCATGTTATACTTTTAAATGAACTCCAAACCCAACAAACCCTATTAAAAAAACTCCGTCAAGCTATTTTACAAGAGGCAATAGAGGGAAAATTAACAGCTTCTTGGAGAGAAAAAAATCCTAATATAGAGTCGGCTTCGGTACTTTTAGAAAAAATAAAGGCTGAAAAAGAGGAGTTAATAAAAGCTAAAAAAATTAGAAAACAAAAGCCTTTACCTCCTATTAATAAAGATGAAATACCTTTTAATATTCCTGAAAATTGGGTTTGGTGCCGAGTTGGAGAATTGATATATGATACATCAGGTGGAAAAAGTCCTAAATGTCAAAATAATACAGTAAAAAATAATGAATGGGGTGTTATTAAAACAACAGCAATTCAAGATATGTACTTTGATGAAAACATGAATAAAGTTTTACCAAATACTTTTGATATATTGGAACATTATATTATTCATAATGGAGATTTACTAATTACACGAGCTGGACCGATAAATAGAGTAGGGATTGTATGTGAAGTAGAAAAATTAACTAAAAATCTAATTTTATCTGATAAAACAATTAGAATAAATCATAATAAAAGATTAGTTTTATCTAAGTTTATACAATATATTCTTAGTAGTTATACCGTTAAAAAAAATATGAAATCATATATGACAGGCATGGCAGATAGCCAAGTTAATATTTCACAAAATAATATGAAAAATTTTATCATGGTTTTGGCACCACTCCAAGAACAAAAACAAATAGTAAAAAAAATAGAGTCTCTATTTAAACTATGTGATAAATTAGAAGAGCAGATAAAAAGTTCAAAAGAGAGTAGTGAGAAGTTGATGCAGAGTGTTTTGAGGGAGGCGTTTGAAGTTGAGGAAAAATGATATTATCAAAATAAATGGTAATTTAATTATTATGATTAGGGAATAAACTTGGAAATAAAAAAAATGAGATATAGAATAGTTTCATGGTACTTACTGTTTTTTAACAAGATTATTGTAAAAATTTTGACAACTTTTAATAAATATCATTTATATATAATTGAAAAACTTGAAAAGTATAATAACTCTTTATCTATTGAAAATAAAGATAATTATGAAGTACTTTTGCCTAATACCAAAACAGATAAAGATAAACATTACTCAAATCCTTTTACTGTGGCATTAAAAACTCCTCATGTAAATAATATAGCTATTACAGGTGCTTATGGTTCAGGTAAAAGTAGTTTTTTGCGAACTTTTGAACGAGAAAATGCAGAGTGGTGTTATTTGCCTATTTCGTTAGCAACTTTTAAAGATACACAAGAAGATATTGAAAAAAAAGAAGAACCTAAAGATGATAAACCCTCATCTTCTACAGACAGTAAAGAAGCAACAGAAGATAGTAAAGAAAAATCTGATTTGCATCAAGATATAGAGCGAAGTATTTTACAACAATTTTTTTATAGAGAGAAAGATAGTCAAGTTCCATATTCACGCTTTAAACGAATTCGAAATATTCAAAAAAAGATAATTTTTTATCATAGTTTTGTAGTAGGGTTTCTATTATTATATGCTTTTTCAGTTTTTAAAACAGATAAGTTTATAGAAATTTTCTCTACCAATTTTTTTGAAAACCATGAGTATAACTATTTATCATATATCTCTATCGGAATTATTTTCTATTATATATATCGACTTTTTACCTATTTATGGAATCTTCAAATTAGTAAATTTAACTTTAAAAAAGGAGAAATATCTTTAGCAAAACAAGATAAAGCTTCTATCCTCAATGAGCATCTTGATGAAATATTATACTTTTTTGAGGTTACAAAATATGATGTGGTATTGTTTGAAGATATTGATAGATTTGATGATACAGAGATATTTATTAAACTACGAGAATTAAATAATCTTATTAACAACTCTAAACAGATAGGTAGAAGAGTACGGTTTGTTTATGCTATTCGTGATGATATGTTTGTAGATAAAGAGAGAACAAAGTTTTTTGATTTTATTTTGCCAATTATTCCTCATATTAATCCCTCTAATTCAGAAGTAGAATTACAAAAAAAGTTTAAAAAAGAGATAGATAAGAACAGGATTGATAGACACTTTATTAGTAAAATTTCATGGTATATTGACGATATGAGATTGCTTTTGAATATTTATAATGAATATATGCTTTATAAAAATAATTTAAATAGTGAGAGTTTAGACCATAATAAAATATTGGCATTAATAGTTTGTAAAAATTTTTATCCTTTGGATTTTGCCAAACTGCATATTCGAGAGGGGAATATTTATAAACTATTTAATAATAAGCCCAAATATATATCCAAACAGATAGAGCAATATAATCAAGAAAAAAAAGATTTTTTGAAAAAAATAAAAAATATTGAAAATGAGAATATTGGAAACATTGATGAATTAAAAATGATTTATTTGGGTCGATTATTTTCTGAAACTAAATCTGATGCTATAACTATTGATAATTATAAAAGTAAATCCTTAAGCGAATTAATAGATAGTGAAATACTTGATAATATTGATGGAAATACAATATGTTATGGTGAAAAAAAATATTGTTATAATTATTCAAATATAGGATTTACTAGAAATAAAAATATAACTTTTAAAGAAATAGAACAACTTATAAATCCAAATTTTACTTATTTAGAACGAAAAGTACATATAGAAAATAAGTCTAATAATAAAATAGACGAATTAAAAAAAGAGATAGAAAGTATAGATAAAAAAATCATTAAAATTCAAAAAGCAACATTAAAAGAGTTATTTGAAACTTTAGATGAAATTATAGTTGTAGATGAGTATAAAACAAAAGATTTATTGATATTTTTAGTTCGTAATGGTTATATTGATGAATATTATGAGTATTATATCTCTTATTTTCATGAAGGTGGTATTACAAAAGAAGATAGAGAATTTTTGTTAGCTATACAAAATCATAAATTTTTAGGTTTTAATTTCTCTTTAGGAAAAATAGAAATATTGCTTGGAAAATTAGAAGAAAAAGATTTTGAAAGTGAGTATATTCTAAATAATAAATTAACAACTTTCTTTTTACTTAATTCTAAAAAAAATGATAAATTTAAAAAGACATATTTTAAACAACTTTCAAATGCTAGTTCAATATCTAAACAATTTATTTTTCAATATTTGGACTATGCTTCAATTAATGAACAAAAAAAGTTTATTAATCAACTAAATTGGAAAGATTTATGGCTTTATATATATGAAACTTACTCTATAAGTGGACAAAATAGATATTTTAAATTGCTATTTAACTCTTTAAGTGTTGAAAGATTAATATCATTAAATGTAAATGAATCACTGTTTTATTATTTACAAAAACAAACTAAGTTACCTAGATATACTCAATTAGAAAATGAAAAGTGTAAAGAGCTAATTAGTGAATTTGAGTTGAAGTTTAAAAATATTGAAAACCCATCTGATAATAAAGATTTGTTTGATTATATTTATAACTATCGACATTATGAACTTAGTAAAAAAATGATAGAAATTATGCTTAAAGAAAAAGGAAATATTGATATAAGTACTTTAGAGGATGCCCATTTAACAACAATTAGAAATAGTGAAGCAGAAGAGTTAAAGACATATATTGATACAAACATAACAGAATATATTGAAAATATATTTTTGGATATTGATAGTAATACAAAAGAATCTGAAGAGATAATTATTGAGCTTTTGAATAATAAAGATATTAGTTTTGAAAATAGAGTGAAAATTCTTCAAAAAGAAAAAGCTAAGATATTAGATATTAATGATATAGAAGATAAAGAGCTTTGGATTGAGTTGTTTAAAGATAATAAGATTGCGGCTAGTTGGGATAATATACTTTATTATTATCAAGAGACAGAAAAATTGTCAACAGAGATTATTAGTTATTTGAATATTGAAGAAAACTATATAGAACTATTCAAATATAAAATAGATAATGAAGAGGATTTTGATTATTCTTTATTAAATGATTTAAATATTCAAATACTTCTTTGTAATGAGATTTTAAATGAAGCATATAGTTATTTAATACAAAGTATACAAGAGGATAAATATCATAATTTAGATATAGAGAATTTATCAAGTATAAAAATTGATATTTTATTAAGAGAGAATAAAATAGTGTTGTCTCAAGATAGTATTGTTAGATTGAAAGAAAATTTTTCTCCTAAACATGTTACCTTGATAGAGAATTTTAAAGATGAATTTTTAGAGAGATTTGATGAGTTCTCTCTTTCTTCAGCAGATATTCTTCAATTAATAAAATCCAAAAAGTTTATAAATTCTGAAAAATTTCAAATTATAGAGCTAACTGATTTATCATTTTTTGAAGAAAACAAAGAGTTGCGAGAAGAAGTATCAAATTTGTATATATCTCAAAACAAAAAAATGGAAGTTTCACTTTTTGAAAAACTTTTCTATGGTCAAAATAAATATAATTTTAGATTACTAATTTCTCAAATCCCTTATTTGGATGATTGTGATAGTTGTAAAGCTTACTTAAATGAGTTTGGAGAACCTTATGATAAGCTTTTAGAAAATATTCGTGGATATGTGCAAATGGATAATAATAATATAAATCAATTATTATTAAAAGTATTGAAAGAAAAAGATTGTATTGGTGAATATCCTATAAAAGGAAAAAAAATTAATGCCTATAGAAAATGGACAAATTAAAATGCCAAATATTAACTTCCTAGACTTCTGCTCAGGCATAGGAGGAGGCAGAATTGGCTTAGAAAACTTAGGCATGAACTGCTTAGGTTTTAGTGAAATAGACAAAGATGTAGAGATAACCTATCGTGAGTTTTTTGGAGATGATGAGGTAAATTATGGTGGCTTAGTGTTCCGAAGGGGAGAGCTTATTATACCTGATGAGTTGGTAAAATAAATAATAGATAACCTAAACCATACTAAGAACTTTCTTGATTAAGAAGTATGCTTCCAATTAGGATTATAACGCTATAATAATCTAAAAAAGGATAAACATGGCATACATTAACCTCTGTAAATATGAAGATATGAGTCCCGAGATTCAGGCAAAAGCACAACCTATTTTAGAAAAAACAGGAAAACTTGGAGAGATATTTGAACTCTTGGCATTAGATGAAAAAATCTACACAGCTACAGATAATATGGTACAAAGCTATCTGCTTCAAGAGACGTTACTTCCATACTCTACCAAAGAGAGAATCGCTCTTTTAGTCTCACTTGAAAACAACTGTACCATGTGTGTTGATGTACATAAAAACATTGCCAAAATGCTAGGAATGAGTGAAGAGCAGGTGGAAGAGACCCTACAAGGAGTTGATGCCATTGCTTGTGAGGAGGGTGAGAAAAAACTGCTTCGCCTCTGTCTAAAGGGAGCCTCTAAAGAGAGTTATAAAACCACTCAAGAGGATATAGATGAGGTTAAAAATGCAGGCTACAGTGAGCTAGAGATTTTAGAAGCTATAGCCATTACAGGGTATTTTCACTATATCAATACACTCTCTAATGTGTTTGGGTTGGGGAAGTAGAGCTGGGCTCTATTTTCCATTTAGGGTTGGTGCAAAGGCATTGGTATTAACAGTTACGCGTTGACCGATGGTTAGTTGTTTGGCTTGTGTCTCTGTAATAGAGAGCTTGATGAGTTGTTGCCCTATAGAGACAATTGCAATGTAGAGGGGAGGAACCTGAAGAATTTCTAAGAGTTCTCCTTCTAGAGAGAATTGGTTGGTATAATTATGTTGAAGTAGTATCGATTTTGGGCTTCCCTCTTGGATAATTTTTCCTTGCTCTAGGAGTATTACCCGTTGGGCAAGTCGGTAGATCTCACTAGGGTCATGGCTTACCATAATGGTGGTGGTTCCAAATGTCTTATGGAGGGTAAGGATCTCTTGTTGAAGGTTGCTTCGCATTGTGGGATCTAATGCCGAGAGGGGTTCATCGAGCAAGAGGAGTTTGGGGCGATTCATCATCGCTCTACAGAGAGCAACCCGTTGTTTTTGTCCACCACTGAGTTGTCTAGGGTAGCGTTGTTTGAGTTCGGATAGATGGGTGAGTTCAAGGAGTTGATGAGCGAGTTGTTTGTCGTTGTTGACAAAGAGTAGATTTTTTTCGATGTTCATGTTCTCAAAGAGAGCGTACTCTTGAAACAAAAAACCGATTTGACGTTTTTGTGGGGGAAGGGTGCTTTTGGCATCGAGCCAGATCTTTTGATCCATACTGATATGACCTTGTGCACTCTCTAACCCAGCTAAGATACGCAATAGGGTGGTTTTTCCACTGCCACTCTCTCCTGCAAGGGCGACAAACTCTCCTGATACAATTTGCAGATTAATTCTCAGTTGCATTGTTCCTTTTGCACCATAGAGCTGTTTGGTAATGTCTATTTGCATCATCTGTTTCTCCTTGAGTTAGATTTTGATTCGTGATTGTCGGTTAAAGGTGTAGACACCTAGGAGTACCATAAAACTCATTAAGAGCATAATGCCACTGTAGATATGTGCTGATTGATAATCCATTACCTCTACCATTTCGTAGATTGCAATCGAAGCCACTTTAGTCTCTTGGGGAATGCTTCCTCCAATCATTAGAACCACACCAAACTCTCCAACTGTGTGGGCAAAGGTGATAATAAGTGCGGTTAGAAGAGCAGGTTTGATATTGGGAAGAGCCACACGAAGTAGGGTGATTAATTGATTCTTTCCTGCGAGGTAGGATGCTTCGATCATCTGTCTATTGAGTCCTTCAAATCCTCCTTGTAAGGGTTGAACCATAAAGGGTAACGAGTAGAAACAGCTGGCAATTACCAATCCTTCAAAACTAAATGCAAGATCAAAGGGGGTAAAGGCAATAAGAATATAAAAACCCAATACCGAAGGGGGAAGAACAATGGGAAGTGCTGTAATGGATTCGATAATGGGTTTAAATCGTGATTGGGTTTGAGAGAGATACCATGCCATTGGCAGTGCAATGAGAAAGAGAATAAGCGTGGTAATGGTAGCAAGTTTAAATGAAAGTAAAAATGGTGCAAAGTCCAAACTCCCGAGGGTCTCTAACATGATATCTTCTCCTCTACCAAATTAATAAGTGTAGGATTTATAGATAGGGTTACTTGATCTTGTAGGCTCAAATTCATCCGATCACAAGCGGTGGTGGTAATAAGGGAGTCGATATTTATTGCTAAGGTTTGGAGCTTGATTTGACTTAAGAGTTTACCTTTTTTAATGCTTTGAACGGTTGCGGGGAGTTGATTGCAGTGTCCAAAATTTGGGCACTCCCCTTTAAAGATCTCTACATGATGAGGATGAATCGTCACCATTAAGTGTTGGTTAGGTTGAAGATTTGGCGGTGCTTCAAGGGTGAGAATGCTTAGTGGATATGCTTTTAGAGTGCACTCTAAAAGATAAAGCATTTCCTCTTGTTTGATCTCTTTAAGGGTTACAGGAAGAAGATTCATGGAATACGATATCCAAATTTTTCAAAGATTGTTTTGGCACGTTGACCAAGTACAAAAGTAAAAAAAGCTGAAGCTTCAGGACGCTGTTGGGCATGTTTTAGGAGGACAATACCTTGATCGATGGGGGTATAGAGTTTTGGGTTAACCTCAACCCAGTGCACTCCCTGTTTGAATTGGGAGAGTTTAGGAGAGTAGAGTGCTGATTTGGCAATAAACCCCATATCGGTTACACGGGTTGCATAGGTGACGGTTTGAGAGATTGACTCTCCATAGACAAACTTATTTCGAAGTTGATCGTAGAGTTTGGCATGTTTGAGTGCCTCAACCGTAGCAACCCCATAAGGGGCAGTCTTGGGGTTAGCAAGAGCAATTTTATGAATAGATGGCAAGGTAAGGCTTTTAAGATCAGGGTCGAGTTTTAGCCCTTTTGGACTCAATAGTGCTAGTGAACCTTGGGCATAGACAATGGGGCGGGTTATGGCATCGCCACTCTTGTAGAGGTTTTCAGGATAGAGCATATTGGCTGCCATTAAAATATCATACGGAGCATGGTGTTGAATCTGTGCGTAGAGTTTGCCTGTTCCACCAATAATGATATCTATTTGGATATCGGGATAGAGGGAGTGAAACTCTTTTTTAAGTTCATCCATGGCATAGGCAACATTGGCAGCAACAGCAACCTTGATACTCTTGGCTTGAAGGGTTCCCATCAGGAGAAGAACCAGTAGAAGGGTTTTAAATTTCATGACTTTCCTTGATATGAATTTGGGTTGAGTATAGCGAGATATAGTTAAAAAATCTCCAATTTATAGTCGAATACAAGTGAGAAAGTGTATAATATATTTCAACACACTACTTGTGTTCTTAATATCAAATAAAGGATGACGAATGAGTAAACGAGACGAAATTATAGAAGCGATGATTGAAGAGGCAAAAAAGCTCAACCTCAATATTAGTGATGACCTTATTACCAAGGTTACAGTAGGGTTAGGACCCTCTATCTATAATAAAGATAGTGCTTCGGTGGCATGTGGACAGCCCAAAGAGTTGGAGACTGTAAAAAACAATTTTCTAAAAAAGAAATTGGGTCTAGAGTTGAGTGATGAAGAGCTTGATAAGGCAATCAAAGAGGTCTGTGAACAGCTAGGAAGCTCTAACCGTAATAAAAAACGGGTGCACATGTACGCTCTATTGGCAATGAAGTTTAATAAAGAGAGTGTCTACGACGCATAAATCTTAAGAGGGCTTAAAAAGGCTCTCTTTAAATCTATATCAGCAAGTCAATATTCCTAATATAACAATAGTAATCTATTTTTTATAAATAAGTAGAAACGGTAAAAAGTATTGTTTTGATTAACTCTAGAAGATCTGGCAGAGAGGAAGGGATTCGAACCCTCGATGGCTTGCGCCATACCCGCGTTCCAGGCGAGCGCCTTCGACCACTCGGCCACCTCTCTATGGGTTGTTGGAGCAGAATTATAGCAAATATTTTTTAAAATCTCCTAAAATTTAATCTTTTATAAGTTTTCTTTGGCTAATATTCTCTTGCCTCTTTTAGACCTATGCAACGGCATTGGTGGACAACGGGTCAGGATGGGAACATAGCAGCCCACCCGCCCTTGCTGTGTGCCGTAGGTATCTGGAAGGGGTGCTTTCCTTTTCTATTTCCCATCATAAATCACCACCCATTCATAAAAGGGTAATGCCTCAAATTTTATCTCTTCAATGGTAAACTCAAATCGTGCGGTTACCGTAATAATATAGACTTTTTGAACATCTGCTTTTTTGTATTCTCCAAAACGTGTATGGGTACGCTTCCAGATACTCTCTTCGCTCTCAAATGGTGCGGGTATCATAAGTTGTTGCTCTTTGGTAAGGTAACCTGTTATTCCAAAAGCTTGAAATTCAATATTATGTTTACGCAAGGAGAGTGCGACCATGGTATCGAACTGTTTAGGGAAACTTTGTGTGAGGGTAAGATATTTTGCCAGAGCAAAATCAAAAAAGAGCAGTTTTTTACTTTTGTTATGACGTATATCATTTATAAAGTAGATAATACCACGTTCTTGAAAATCACGAATCTGTCGATAGATAAGGTCTTTGGAGATTTTATAACGTTCTTTGGCATAACTGTAGAGCTGAAAGGTGGTAATAACAGAACCATTAAAGTGTGCTAAAATAGCCAGTAGCCGTTGTTCCGAAGGAGAGAAGTGCGCATGGATAAAATTCTGAAAGAGTTGTTCTTTTGGGGCAGTATCGATGGCAAGCTGGGGCAGTGTTCCTTGTCGTAAAAAGAGATTAAAGATCTGTTTTTCACTACCACGACGTTGAAAAGAGAAAAACTCTTCATAGTCCAAAAGAGGTAGTTGTAATGCTTCGAACTCAGGATAGGGGTAAAATCGATCAGAGAGAATAATAAGTTTAGCAACATTCGGGAGCTGTTCAAAGTAACCTGCTTCATAGTGGTCAAGAATAAGTAGATTAATCTCATTGGCATCAACAAACCCTTCGATATCTTCTTCCATCATGTCTTGAAACCAGAGTTTTGGGTCTCGAAAATCGATATAGAGAAAATCTTCGGTTTCAAAATCCATTAAATAGTCCAAGACCAAAGAGCTTTTTCCCGATGCGGGTGCACCATAGATTAAGAGTCTTGAGTCAAACTCAATGGTAAATTTTCTTTGATGGTAGGTGTTAATTTCATTGTTTCGATCGTAAAAATATTCAAGCAGTTGCATGGGGGTATGATAGCAGAGTTTGTTTAGGAAGGTTTTAATAGGGCTTTATTTCCTTTTAAAAAGGAAATAAAATCTAAAAAACATGAAAAAACCATGAAAAACACTCCCCTATTAAAAGTTTATCTCGGTACAATACGGCTCCAAATTTTAGTTAGGAGTTACTTTTTGTAATAAGAGTAATAACCTAACGAGTTCTTTATAAGGTAAAATAAATGGAAAAAATTAGACTTAAGCTTAAAGCTTATGATCACCGTGTTTTAGACAGATCGGTTGCTTCAATTGTTGAAGCTGTTAGACGTACAGGTGCTGAACTTATTGGTCCTATTCCAATGCCAACTAAGATTAAAAAGTACACTGTTCTCAAATCACCACACGTAAACAAAGATTCACGTGAGCAGTTTGAGATTAGAATTCATGCAAGAATGATCGATATCGTTTCTGCAACTTCAGATACCATTGATTCGTTGATGAAATTGGATCTTGCTCCTGAAGTTGATGTTGAAATTAGATCAATGGATAAGTAGGAGTAGATGATGGAATTTATCGTAGAAAAAATTGGTATGAGCAGAACTGTTGGCGTACCGAGTGTTCCAGTAACACTATTAAAAGTTATCGAAACTAAAGTGTGTGAAGTACGTGAAGATGGTAAAGCATTGGTTGCTTACCACAGCAGCAAAAAATTCAACAAGAGCATCGAAGGTCAACAAAAGAAATTCGGTATCGAAAAAGAGTTTAACAAATTTATGACCATTCGAGTAGCAGAGGGTACAGAGGCTGGAGATTACAGTGTAGAGCCATTGGCTTCAGCTGAATTGGTTAAAACCTCTCTTAACACCAAAGGTCGTGGTTTCCAAGGTGGTATGAAACGTCACGGATTTGGTGGTGGACCAGCATCACACGGACATAGATTCGGTAGAAGAATCGGATCAATCGGTAATGCTGAGTGGCCAGGTCGTGTTCAAAAAGGTAAAAAGATGCCTGGACAGTACGGAAACACAAAAGTGACAGTGAAAAATGATGTCATCTCATTTGACGCTGAAAATGGAATTTTAGTATTAAAAGGTTCAATCCCTGGACACAATGGTGCACGTGGATTGGTAAGGATTGTTAAATAATGAGTACAACAGTAATTAAAACAAGTGACCTTCCTCAGGCGTTTTTAGAAGTTCATCCCCATAACCTTTACTTGTATTGTAAAGCGTATGCTGCGGGACTTAGAGCCAATTCGGCACACACCAAAACACGTTCAGACGTAAGCGGTGGTGGTAAAAAGCCATGGGCTCAAAAAGGTGGCGGACGAGCAAGAGCAGGTTCTACAAGATCACCAATCTTTGTAGGTGGTGGTGTTGCGTTTGGTCCAAAAAACAACCGAAACTACAACCAAAAAGTGAACAAAAAGCAGAAAAAATTGGCACTCTATCATGCATTAGCAGAGTTAGCAGCCAATGAGCGACTTTTTGTGGTTGACAATGTAATCATTGAGTCTGGAAAAACCAAAGATGCTAAAGCATTTGTAGATGCTCTTGGACAGAGAGATGTATTGGTGGTTAAAGAGCTAATTGATGACAAAACATTCCTAGCATTTAGAAACCTTCAAAATGCTTACCTCGTTGAAGCAAATGAGCTTAACGCGTACCTTGCAGCAGCTTATCACTCAGTGGTAATCGAGAAAGCTGTTTGGGAAAAATTAACAAAAGAGAGCTAAGATGGCAGATATTACAGATATTAAAGCAATAATGTACACAGAGAAGACTCTTGCTCTTCAAGAAGATGGTGTTCTCGTTGTTCAAACTAGC
>Ga0256828_1000622_pt1 | contig 23306 bp, 21 predicted proteins | sample CV88metaG_FD_185993 | JGI IMG/M metagenome (GOLD analysis project Ga0256828, IMG submission 185993) | Hydrothermal vent microbial communities from East Pacific Rise, Pacific Ocean - CV88 | ecosystem: Environmental > Aquatic > Marine > Hydrothermal vents | place: Pacific Ocean: East Pacific Rise...
CCTCGCTGATAATACTCTTCCTTTCAGGATCGGAAATGTAGGTCGCTGCCTAGTTGATCAGTTCTATCTTTTTATCTTTTATCACTAATCTTTATTACTTATTCACTTTACTTTATCTTTTCGTTTGTTATCCTTTCTGATACTTTTTTTATTTGATACTTTTTTTCTCTTTTTCATATATTACTTGGTCTATTATGTTATAATTTAGTATTTAATTATAATATATAAGGATATTAATGGCTATTTTTGGTGAGCATAGTGAAAGAATTAAAACAGGTTTAGCACTTGTAGCAGGTGTATTACTTGTTGGTTATATAGATAACTTTTACGTAATGTGGTTGATTTTTGGAGTTATTTATATATTTGCTTTTCAAGAGGCAACAAAACTTTTTAATACGGTTCATAAAAGTTTGTTCTATCCATCATTGATTTGGTTAATAGCTCTTTTTTATCCTTATGGTGATGATCTTTTTGTTTTAGCTGGTATAGCTTATGCAAGTGCTGTGGCATACAATAAAGAGTTAACATGGAAAGAATTTTCTCCATATATCTATCCAACAGCTGGTATTCTCTTTATGTTTACCATGTATCAAGAGTATGGAGTTATGTCATTACTATGGTTAGTCTTAGTTGTTGCAATGACAGATATTGGAGCATATATTGTAGGTAAGAGTATGGGTAAGACTCCTTTTTCACCTACAAGTCCTAATAAAACTATGGAAGGTGTTGTTGGTGGTGTATTAATAGCTACATTCACTGGAATGTTTGCAGGACTTTCAATAGTTGATATGGGTATCGCTTTTTTAGTTTCAATGGGTGTTAGCATTAGTTCTATATTTGGTGATCTTTATGAAAGCTCTTTAAAAAGATCTGCTGGTGTAAAAGATAGTGGTAATTTATTACCTGGTCATGGAGGAGTTCTTGATAGAATTGATGGCTATCTCTTTGGTGGTGTTGTGATGCTTGTACTTTTAAGAGGATTAGTATAGTTTGGTAGTTTTAGGTTCAACGGGTTCAATAGGGGTTAATACACTTATTGTTGCAAAAAAATTTGGTATAAAAATTGAGGTTTTAGTAGCTGGAACAAACATTGATTTATTGAATCAACAAATTGAGATTTATTCTCCAAAAATGGTTGTTATAGCAAATGAAAAAGATATTTTGAAAGTAAAACATTCTAATGTTTCTTTTGGTAGTGAAGCTATTTTAAGAGTAATAGAAGAAAGTGAAAGTCAACTTGTAGTTAATGCTTTAGTTGGTTTTCTTGGTCTTCTTCCAACATTAAAGGCATTAGAATGTGGTAAACATTTAGCATTGGCTAATAAAGAATCATTGGTAGCATGTGGAAATTTTATAGATACATCTATGATTCAACCAATAGATAGTGAGCATTTTGGATTATGGTATTTATTACAAAATAAACCTGTAAAAAAAATGATAATTACTGCAAGTGGAGGAGCATTTAGAGATTGGGATCTTAATCGCATTAAAAATGCTACCCTTGCTGATACTCAAAGACATCCTAATTGGTCTATGGGGCAAAAGATTACAATTGATTCTGCAACAATGGTTAATAAAATGTTTGAGCTGTTAGAAGCACGTTGGCTTTTTGGTGAAGGTGAATATGATGCTATAATTGAGACAAAATCACTTATACATGCACTTATAGATTTTAAAGATGGTTCTACAACTGCACATTTTGCAAATGCTTCGATGCAACTTCCTATTGCTTATGCACTCGATATTAAGATGCAAGAGGAAATTTTAGAGCCTGTTAACCTTTTAGATATTGGTAGTTTAGAATTTCGTTCAATTGAAAAAGAACGTTATCCTATATGGGAATTAAAAGAGGAGCTTTTAAAAAATCCAAATCGTGGTGTTATTATTAACGCAGCAAATGAAGTTGCTATTGAGAAGTTTATATTAAACGAAATAAAATTCACTGATATAAGTAAAATAATTTTATATGCTTATGAAAAATTTAATATTGAACCAAGTAATATTGATGATGTTTTTGCATTGGATAAAGAGGTTAGAGAGTATTTTCGAAAATGAGTGTAAGTTATGGAGTTTCACTTTTTGCAAATGTAGGTATTGCTGAAACTTATATTGCAAAGCACGATATTCAAATTGTTGTAGCAAATGAATTATTAAAAAACCGTGCAGAGTTTCACTCCTATTTATATCCTAGATGTAAAATGATTCAAGGAGATATAACAAGTGATAAAATTTTTAATAAAGTTTATGAAGAAGCATCTCAAAAAGGATGTGATTTCCTTATAGCTACACCACCATGTCAAGGAATGAGTTTAGCAGGAAAAATGTATGAAGATGATCCAAGAAATTCATTAATCAAGTATGTTATAAAGATGGTACAAAAACTTCAACCTATAAATGTACTTATAGAGAATGTACCAAAAGTATTTAATACCTATCTTGTGCATAAAAAAAAGAAGATAAAGATTACAGATTTTATAAAGAAAGAATTAGAACCATTGGGGTATATTATTCATCCTGTTGTTGTGGATGCTTCAGATTATGGTACTCCACAAAGTAGAAAAAGAGCGATTTATCTTATTTCTAAACTAAAAAAATGGGAACTTCCTCAAAAACAAAAAAAGATCACAGTATATCAAGCTATTGGACATCTACCAAGTTTAGAGAGCGAACAAAGTTCTGATATAGATTTTCATTATGCTAAAAAGCATAATAAACGTCATATTTCATTTTTACGACATACTCCAACAGGTAAGACAGCCCTTCATAATAAAATTCATTATCCTAAAAAAGAGGATGGCACACGTATTAAAGGGTATGATACTACTTATAAACGTATAGAGTGGGATAAACCTGCACCAACTATTACAATGGCAAATGGTTCAGTTTCTTCTCAAAATAATGTTCATCCAGGAAGATTACAAAAAGATGGTACATATTCAGATGCACGTGTTTTAACATTAAAAGAGATTTTTATATTGACAGGACTTCCAGACGATTGGGTACCACCGAAGTGGGCAAGTGAAAATTTAATACGTCAAGTTATAGGTGAGGGAGTTCCACCAAGATTAATAGATAGCTTATTGAGTAGTATGCCAAAGGAATAAAATGATATTAAGTATAGAAAGTTCATGTGATGATAGTGCAATAGCTATAACAGAAATAGAAACAAATAAATTACTTTTTCATAAAAAGATAAGTCAAGAGATTGAACATAGTGTTTATGGTGGAGTAGTGCCTGAACTTGCAGCACGTTTACATGCAGAGGCTTTACCGAAAATACTAGAACAAACAAAGGAGTATTTTCCTTATCTTAAAGCAGTAGCAGTTACTTCTACTCCTGGACTTGCTGTTACACTTGTTGAAGGAGTTACTATGGCTAAAGCAGTAAGTATAGCACTCAATATACCTCTTATAGGTGTTAATCATTTAGTAGGACATATTTATTCTTTATTTATTGAAAAAGAAACACAATTTCCACTTACATGTCTTTTAGTTTCAGGTGGGCACACACAAGTAATGGAAGTAAAAAGTTTAACAGAGATAGAGACTGTTGCAAAATCTATGGATGATAGCTTTGGAGAGAGTTTTGATAAAGTTGCCAAAATGATGGGGTTAGGATACCCTGGTGGACCGCTTATACAAGATTTAGCAAAAGAAGGAGATAGAGATGCATATAATTTTACAGTGCCTTTACATCAATCTCCTTTAATCGCATTTAGTTATTCAGGCTTGAAAAATGCAGTGCGTTTAGCAGTTGAAGAAGCTAGTGATGATATAACAAAATATAAAGATATAGCAGCATCATTTGAACATATAGCTACTAAACATCTTATTATGAAACTTAAAAAGTATTTTAAAACTACTCCACCCAAGAAATTTGCTATTGTTGGTGGTGCCAGTGCTAATCTTTATTTACGTTCACAAGTGGAACAACTATTAAAACCATATGATGCAAAATTGTTGTTAAGTGAATTAAAATATTGTTCAGATAATGCAGCAATGATAGGAAGAGTTGCAGTAGATATGTATAAACAAGGTCTATTTATAGATAAAGATAGTTTACAGAGTGCCCCAAAAAGTAATCTTTAAACTTAAAAAATACTTATGCAAAATCATTTTCATTTTAGATAAGAGTATTGTTAATCGATTTTACCTATACTTTCGACATCAAAGCGCGTTTCGCATATAAATTTAAAATAAAAGGATTTGAATATGGCAACAACTAAATTCAAAGGTCAAGATGTAGAGTTATTAGGTAATGAAGTAAATGTTGGAGATAAAGCTCCTGAGGTAACAGTAGTAAACTCTGATGGTTTAGGTGATGTTAAAGTTGGTGGTGCTCAAGGCGAAAAACAACTTATCATCGTTGTTCCTTCACTAGATACTGGTGTATGTGCTACTGAGACTCGTAACTTTAATGCTAAAGCTGCAGAGCTTGATGGTGTTAAAACTGTAGTAGTTTCAATGGACCTTCCATTTGCTGCAGGACGTTTTTGTTCGGCTGAGGGAATCGACAAATTAACTGTTGCTTCTGACTTTAGAAACAAAGATTTCGCAAACGCTTACGGTGTACTTCTTGGTGGATCAGTTTTAGCTGGTGTAACAGCTCGTGCTATCTTCGTTGTTGATGCTGATGGTATCGTAACATACAAAGAGATCGTTCCAGAAATCACTGAAGAACCACAATACGACGCAGCTATCGAAGCAGCTAAAAAATAGTTTATTCTCCTATTTAAAAAGTTTTAAAATTAAGGGTGTCCAACTTAATTTAAACTCTTGCCGCCATTGGTGGCAAGAAACTAAGATGAGTTTTGTCTCATTTTATTTCTCCTTCATAACAGAGTATAGATTTTTCTAAACTCTGTTTTTTACCCATTCAACAAATCAAATATATATTTTTGCTATAATGCCCCTTATATATTTATGGAGTATTTTTAATGAATAAAATCTTATCTGCACTTGCTCTGACTGCAACAGTGACAAGTATATCAAATGCCGATGTTTTTCGTTTGGAGATGGGTGGTGGAATGTGGCAACAGACGCCAAAAGGTTATGCTAAGAGAATTGACAATGGTGGTTTGTTAGATCTTGTAGGTGAATATAAAAGTTCAGAGCAGGAGTCCAATGAAGCGTATGCTTGGCTTTTGTTTAAACATCCTGTTCCTATTATCCCCAATGTAAGAGTTGAGTATGTTGGTATTCGTGATAAAGGTCTTACTAAAGGGCGCGTACACGGTATGGTAATTCCAAGAACCGCGCCAACGACTATTGATGTAAAAGAGTATGATGTTATTCCTTATTATAATCTTTTAGATAACACTTTTTGGATGACAATAGATCTTGGAATAGATGCCAAAATAATGCAGAGTGAAGCTAAAGTAAGTCCTGTTGCAGGTTTTAGTGGTTATTCAGCAACAGATACGACAGTTATTCCCCTTGTTTATGGTAGAGCAAGAGTTCAAATCCCATCAACTGGCTTAGGTATAGAAGCTGATGTAAAGTACATTACATATGATGGCTCGACAATGTACGATATTCGTGCGAAGATTGATTATACATTTGATTTTGATGTTGTGCAGCCTGGTATAGAACTTGGATACAGAACACAAAAGTTACTTATTGATGATGGCATCAAAACAGATGTAGATTTACAATACAGTGGTGTTTATGCTGGTGTAATGCTACGTTTCTAAAAATTTTCCCTTAAGATACTCCTCTTGGAGTATCTCAATCTCTAACTCCAATGTGATATTAAACTTCTCAAAAACTCTTTTTTTCGCCTCATTTATTAAAAAGAGGGCATCTTTGTATACTCCATTACCTCTGTTAAGTAAAAAATTTGCATGTTTGGTACTAAAACACATATTTCCATGCATCACTCCTTTTAATCCAACTGCCTCAATAAGCCTGCCTGCATAATCTCCTTGCGGATTTTTAAAGCAGCTACCTGCACTTGGAGCTGATGGCTGATTGGCACGCATCTCTTTGAACATAATCACTTTGTTTTCATCAAAACCTTCTGTAAGTTCAAAAGTAGCTTCAAGTATTGGCTGTGAAATATTAGTGTAGCGATAACCATACTCTATTTCTGCTTTTGTATAGGTGCGTGAGAGTGTTTGTATACTAAGAAGATGATTGAAAATTTCATACTCTTTAAGACCTGCGTTCATCTTAACAAGTCCACCCAATTTTCCGGGAAGATGTGAAAGAAATTCAAAGTTTGCGATATCGTTCTTTTTACAAAATGAGGCAATCTTTCCAGATGGGGTTGCTGCTCCAATGACAAGAGTATTGTTCTGTATTTTGATATAGTCAAACTCTTTGCTTAACATCATAAGTGGAGGAGGACTTTCTCCCATCAGTATGTTGTTGCAAGAGCCTATAATGTAGTAGTTTTGTATCTCAGCTACTGTTGTGTTCTTGTCTAAAAGGGCGACATCAAAGCTATCTCCAATTTTAAAAGAGGAGTATTTTGAAAAATCAATAGTTTTAAACTGCATTATTCTACAAAGTTAGGAATAAGTGCAAAGACATGTGTCGAGAAGTCTGTCATCTCATTAAGCATCCAAGGCATAGTTAAAACAATGACAATAACCACACCAATAATTTTAGGAATAAAAGAGAGAGTCATCTCATTTATCTGTGTTGTTGCCTGAAAGATAGAGACAGCAAGACCAAGCAACATACCGGTCAAAAGACCAGGAAGAGCAAGATAGAGTGCAATTTGAAAAGTTTCAACACCCAGTGAAACAAGTTTTGCCTCCATTATGTGTTCCTTAAACCTACATATTCTGTTGGTATAAGATAATCTTCTATTTTCACAGGTGTATCATAAAATCCATGTTTATATCCAAGCTCAAAGAGCTTATCAATAGCTTTATATTGAAGAGGACTAAGTGTGATTGATTCATCATTTGCGTAGAGTTCGAGATATTTATCAAGTGTAGGAGCATCAATACGAACCAAATCACGTTCTATAAGCATTTTAGAGAGTCTATCTTTGTGATCTCTTGCAACTTGAACAGCTTTTGTCAAGGTCGCCTCATACTCAATGGCTTTGTTTAGAGGAAGCGAACGGCGAATTGCCATTCCACCCAGCGGGAGTGGTAGATCTTTGCCGGCAAGTTCTTGCCAGATATCCCATAGTTCACGTTCAACCTCAAGGTCGTCATTATAGGTTAAAATAGATTCATGAATGAGTACACCGGCATCAACAATACCATCAAGCACAGCCTGTTCTATATCTAAAAAGTTCATATAAGTAATGCGTGCATCAGGATAGGCGATACGAAACAACATTGCATTTGTCGTGTGTTGTCCACTGAGCGCTACTTTAAAGTTTCTTTTGAGCCTGATCCCTTTTCGTTTGATGACCTTTGGACCATATCCTTCTCCAAAACTTACTGCCGTACGTAGAGGTGCATACTCCTCTTTAATGTGTGGATAGAGTGCAAAACTGATAGCGACTATGTCATAAACACCAGCAAGTGCATCTTCATTGAGTGTTTGAATATCTTTTGCTATATTGTCAAATGTTACATCTTTCATACCTACCCAGCCAAATTTAATGGCATAGTACATAAAGATATCGTCGGCGTCGGGTGAGTGTGCTATAAGAGTCTTTTTCATAAGTTGATTTTATCAAAAATAGATAAAAATAGGTATTAAAAAGCATAAAAAAGGAGTAATATTAGAAAATAGTGATTTTATGGTATACTTGGTTAGATATTTTTTATGGACTTATAGTATGAATCTCAGATACCATATTTTGATTGTTGATGATATAGCAGATAATATTCAAGTTGCGATGAATATACTGCGTGAGTCAAACTATGACTTCTCGTTTGCCATCTCTGGCGAAGCTGCATATGAATTACTTTTAAATAATGATTTTGATCTTGTTCTTTTGGATGTCATGATGCCTGGCATTGATGGTTTTGAACTTTGTAGTATGATGCAAAAAGAAGATAGACTTAAAAATATTCCTGTTATATTTTTAACTGCAAAAGCAGATATTGACTCTATATCAAGGGGCTTTGAAGTAGGTGGGGTAGATTATATTACCAAACCTTTTCAAGCAGATGAACTTGTTGCCCGGGTAAAGACGCATCTTGAACTTTATAAAGCAAAAGAGATACTAAAAGAGAATAATTTAAGTCTGGAACATGAGTTGAGATATAAAGTGGACAGGCTTTTGACAGAACTTGAAGCAACACAAGTCGAGATGATTTTTATCTTAACAGAACTAATGGAATCAACTTCTGATGAGACAGGGAAGCATATTAAAAGAGTTGCTGAGTATTCACGATTGCTTGCGCACTATCATCCCACAATCTCTGAAGAAGATGCCAATGTTTTATACCATGCCTCTCCTATGCATGACATTGGAAAGATAGCTATCCCCCGTAATATCCTGCATAAGGGGGATAAGCTCACGCAAGAAGAGTTTGAGGTAATGAAGAGCCACACTTCAAAAGCACACGAGTTTTTGGCTGTCTCCTCACGCAAGATTATGAAAGCTGCTGATGTTATTGCGTATGAACATCATGAAAAATGGGATGGTTCAGGCTACCCAAGAGGCTTGAAAGGTGAAAATATTCATCTTTTTGGTCGTATAGTGGCACTTGCAGATGTATTTGATGCTTTGACACATAAAAGGGTATATAAAGAGGCATGGAGCGTAGATGATGCTATTGGCTTTATACTCCAGAATAAAGCTACTCATTTTGATCCTACTTTAGTAGAGATATTTGAAAATAATCTTGATGAATTTATTGCAATTTCAAAGTTATAAACTTCTTTATATCCTTTTACTCTTTTCTTATCAACTTATAGCTTCTGATATTGTATTTACAAAAGAACAAAAACTTTATATTCAAGAGCATCCTGTTGTTGTCTTTGGATCAGATTACAGTTGGGCACCTTATGATTTTGTAAATACGAAACAAGAGCCTGATGGTATAGCTATTGATTATTTGAGGCTAATAGAAAAAAAGAGTGGACTCAAGTTTAGGATAGAATCAGATGTATGGGCCAAAACATTGAAAAAAATGAAAGATGGGAAGCTTGATGGTCTGACTTGTGTTGTTAAAACTCCACAACGAGAAAAATATATCTATTTTACACCATCGTATCTCTCTATGCCTCTTGCTATTGTTACGCAAAAAAACTCTAAAGGAATCTTCTCTTTGGAAGATCTAAAAGGTAAAACAGTTGCCGTCAATAAAGGCTCATATCTTCATGAATGGCTTAAAAACAGTCATAAAGATATCAAACTCTATCTTACAATATCAAATGATGAGGCCCTTAAAGCCGTTGCATTTTCCAAAGCTGATGCCTATATAGGCAATATTGTAGTGGCTAATTATATTATGAAAGAACAACTCCTTTCAAATTTAAAAATAACAAATAAGCTGGATGGTCTTGATACAAAGGTATCTTTTGGTGTAGCTAAAAACAATAAGATACTTGCTTCTATCATGGAAAGATCATTGGAAAATATTTCACAGGATGAACGCCATGCAATTTTAAAGAAATGGTATGAAAAGAACAGTGAAACAACAAGAGAAAAATATATATTTTTAACACATAAGCAACAGCAGTGGATTCAACATCATCGACATGTCAAGGTAGGTGGAGAGGCAGATTGGATGCCTATAGATTTTGCAAATAAAAATGGTAAATACACAGGTGTTGTTAATGATTATCTGGATCTGATTTCTAAGAAAACAGGACTGATATTTGATGTGAAAATAGATAAATGGAGTCGTAATCTTCAAAACATACAAGATGGTTCAATCGATATGTTAGGCGCAGTCTACTATACAAAAGAACGAAGCAAATTTATGAATTATACTAAGCCTTATTTTGAGATGCTTGATTACTTTTTTATTCGAGAAGATTTAAAAGTAAAGAGTTTGCAGGATCTTAATGGGAAAAGAGTTGCCATTCCAAAGGGTTATGCCCATAAACAGATACTGCAAAAAGAGTTTCCAAAGATCAAGATTATTGATGTAGAGAGTTTTTCTGCTGCTGTTGATGCTGTTTTAGAAAAGCGAGCAGATATACTTTTTGATACCTATGCAACGATAACATATCTCCTTAAAAAAGAGGGAATTTCCACAATAATACCTTTTAAATCCTATCGTGGCCAAAATATAATGAAGCTGCATATGACAACAAAAAAAGAGTTGCCAATTTTGAGAGATATCTTGAACAAGGCTCTTGACAGTATATCTAAATCGCAAAAAGAGCTGATCTATAATCGATGGATAGGTTTTGATAAATTACAAAAAAACAGTATTGTTTTTAACAGAGCAGAAAAGGAGTATATCGCTCAACATAGGGAGATCCTCTACAGTGAGGTTGCGTGGGAACCTCTTTGTATTATTGAAGATGGGACGATGAAAGGTTTCTTAGGGGATTATTTAAAGCTAATGGAGCAAAGAAGTGGACTCTCTTTTGTATATACCCCCTCAAAGAGCTGGAGTGAAGTCCTGCAGAAGTTTAGAAATAAAGAGATTGATATTATCCCGGGAATTTTAAAAAATACCTACAGCAGTTCATTGGGTGCTATGAGTAAAAGTTTCTGTTCTTTTCCTTTTGTTTTTGTGACTCGAAGAGAAGCTTCGTTCATCAACTCCATAGAAGATATCAAAGACAAAACAATAGCTGTCGCAAAAAATTGGAGCAGTTATAATTATCTTAAAGAACATTATCCAAATATAAAAATTGTAAGTACAGATACTATTCAAGAAGCTCTGGCTTTGGTAAACAGTTCAAAAGCATACGCAACTTTAATGCATATGGCGGTAGCAATGTATTATGTAGGGCATTATTATCCAAAAGAGTTACATATCGCAGGGAAAACAGACTATCTGTTCAAGCATGCTTTTGCAGTCCAAAAAGATGATATAGTGCTTTTAAATATTCTTAATAAGGTATTAACCTCTATAAGTGAAAAGAAAAAAAGAGAGATATATAATCGCTGGATCCATACTGAAGTTGTACAGGCAAAAGATTATACACTTATATATCAACTTTTAATTCTTTTCATTATTATAATATCTGGCGCACTCTATTGGAACCATAAATTGTCTTTAGAGATTCATCGTAGAAAAGAGGTTGAAAAAGCACTCAAAAAAGCTAAAGAAGATGCGGAAAGTGCAAACAGATCTAAGTCCGAGTTCTTGGCAAATATGTCACATGAGATACGAACACCGATGAATGCAATTATGGGGTTTACAGAACTTTTAAATGAACAGATCAAAGAGGCTCGTTTAAAAGCATATGTAAAGACAATTCAATCGGCTGGAAATACGCTACTAATGCTTATTAATGATATTTTAGATCTTTCAAAAATAGAAGCTGGAAAAATGGTACTGCAAAACAGACCGACAAATTTACATGATCTATTTGCCGAAGTCGGGGCAATTTTTGCAATGAACATTAAAAATAAAGGTTTGGAGTTACATATAGTCCTTGATGATGAGATTCCAACGAGTTTGCTTTTGGATGGAGTGCGTTTACGTCAGATTCTTTTTAATCTTATAGGTAATGCTGTAAAATTTACACAACAGGGCTCAATCACTCTAAGATTACAGACATTGGCAATTGATGAGCATACGAGTAAAATAGACATATTAATTTGTGTTGAAGATACAGGTATAGGTATTCCTCAGGATCAACTCAAAAAGATCTTTAATGCTTTTGAACAAAAAGATGGGCAGGAGAGTAGGACATTTGGAGGAACAGGACTTGGACTTTCAATATCTAAACGTCTCTGTGAAATGATGGGTGGAGAGATAATGGTTGAAAGTCAAGAGCATAAAGGCAGCTCTTTTATGATTAAACTATTTGATGTCAGTATTGCTTCTGTTGAAGATGAAACGGCTTATGAGACACAGCTGAGCGAGCGTGAGCATATAGTATTTGAAAAAGCAAAGATACTTGTTGTTGATGATATCAAAGATAACAGAGAGCTTATTATAAATGATTTTTATGGCACAAAGGTAGAGTGTCACTATGCCCAAAATGGTCTAATAGCCTATGAAATGGTACAAAAGGAAAAGTTTGATCTGGTACTTATGGATATACGCATGCCTGTTATGGATGGCTACGAAGCAGCTAAAAGGATTAAGAAATTACAAAAAGAGCTACCTGTTATTGCTTTGACAGCCTCTGTAATGCAGGGGGATATGCATGATGATATATCTGAGAATTTTGATGGTTATCTGAGAAAACCGGTACTTAAAAAAGAACTTTTTAAAGAGTTAAGTCAATTTTTAGAACATAAGGTTCTGCAAGAAGAGAAGCATGCTCACGCAGAGCAAACGAATTTTACTTTGACAAAACAAATAGCTGATAATGAGGGTCTCATAATTGATATATTGGTTTCAAGTATCAGTATACTTAATCAAAAAGCTCTCAAAAGTAATAATTTTAATGATATTAAACTCTTTGCAAGTGCTTTGCAAAAGCTAGCTAGAGATTATAAAATAGAACAATTTGAAAAATATACAACAGAACTTCAAGAAGCTATAAATGCTTTTGACATTATAAAGATAGAGCAGCTTTTACGTGAATATAAACTTTTGCAAGAGGCTTTTTTTGAAATATTTCACTAAAAATATGACAAATTGACATAATTTTGCACTATAATACAAAAATAAAATAAAATACACAAAATTTAAAAAAAAGTGAGCCAAACGACATGGACGCAAATAAACAAAAATCATTAGACTTAGCAATTAAGCAGATAGATAAAGCTTTTGGTAAGGGAGCTCTCATGCGCTTAGGAGATAAAGATATTGAACCTATTCAATCAATATCAACAGGATCTCTTGGATTAGATTTAGCACTTGGTATTGGTGGTATTCCACAAGGTAGAGTAGTAGAGATCTATGGACCTGAATCTTCAGGAAAGACAACATTGGCACTTCAAATTACAGCAGAGTGCCAAAAGCAGGGTGGTGTTTGTGCATTTATCGATGCAGAGCATGCTCTTGATGTTGTTTATGCAAAAAATCTTGGTGTTGATATTGAGAACCTTTTAGTCTCTCAACCAGATTATGGCGAACAGGCACTAGATATTGTTGAGACAGTTGCACGGAGTGGAGCAGTCGATTTAATTGTTATTGATTCTGTAGCAGCATTGACTCCGAAGTCTGAGATCGAAGGTGAGATGAGTGATCAAAATGTTGGTGTTCAAGCACGTTTGATGTCCAAAGCTCTTCGTAAACTGACAGGGGTCTTAAGTAAAATGAACTGTACAGTAATTTTTATTAATCAGATTCGTATGAAAATCGGTATGATGGGTTATGGCTCCCCAGAGACAACCACAGGAGGAAATGCTTTAAAATTTTATGCTTCTGTACGAATTGATGTGAGACGAATAGCATCACTTAAACAGGGTGAAAGTCAAATTGGTAATCGTGTAAAAGCAAAAGTTATTAAAAATAAAGTGGCACCTCCCTTTCGTCAAGCTGAGTTTGACATTATGTTTGGTGAGGGAATCTCTAAAGAGGGTGAACTCGTTGATTATGGTGTAAAACTCGATATAGTAGATAAAAGTGGTGCTTGGTTTTCTTATGGTGAGACTAAACTTGGTCAAGGACGTGAAAATGTTAAAGCCAAGTTCAAAGATGAACCTGAACTGGCAAACGAAATAGAAGAGAAGATAAAACAGGCGATGGGGATAAGTTCACTTATGACCATGGATACTTCTGATATTGCTGAGGCTGATGTTTAAAATAGATGCATAAACAAATTTTTAATCAAATTTGGCTAAAATATCACAATTTATTTTAAATAAGGCAGAACTATGTTTATAGATAACGTAAGTGCGATAGAAGTAATGGATTCTCGTGGAAATCCGACAGTAAAAGCTACAGTGACATTAAGTGATGGTACTACTGCAAGTGCTATTGTTCCTTCAGGGGCAAGTACTGGTAAGCGTGAGGCATTAGAACTTCGTGATGGTGGTGAGCGTTACATGGGTAAAGGTGTGCTTCAAGCAGTTGAAAATGTAAACGGTGTTATCTCTGATGCACTTATTGGTATGAGCCCTTTTAATCAAGCTGTTGTAGATGCAACAATGAAAGAGATTGATGGGACTGAAAACTATGGAAAGCTTGGAGCTAATGCAGTTCTTGGTGTCTCTATGGCTATAGCACGTGCTGCTGCACAAAGTTTGGGTGTTCCTCTTTATCGCTACCTTGGCGGGGCAAATGCTATGGTTATGCCAACACCTATGTTAAATATCATCAATGGTGGAAGTCACGCAGATAATTCTGTTGATTTTCAAGAGTATATGATTATGCCTGTTGGTTTTGAGGATTTTGCTGAAGGACTCCGTGCATCTGCTGAAGTTTATCACAATCTAAAAGCAATACTGGCAGCAAAAGGTCACTCTACATCTTTAGGTGATGAGGGTGGTTTCGCACCAAATCTTAGCTCAAACGAAGAGCCTATTCAAGTGATCATGGAAGCAATTGAAAAAGCGGGTTACAAACCGGGTGAGCAAGTTGCAATTGCACTTGATGTTGCTGCTAGTGAGATTGTTGCTGATGGTGGATATAGACTTGAGAGTGAAAATCGTACGGTTTCTAGTGAAGAGTTAGTCGCATATTATGAAGAGTTATGTGCAAAATATCCAATCGTATCGATCGAAGATGGCTTAAGTGAAGATGATTGGGATGGATTTAAACTTATGACTGAAAAACTTGGTGATAAAATTCAAATCGTTGGAGATGATCTTTTTGTTACTAATGCTAACATCTTAAATGAAGGTATCCAAAAAGGTATTGCCAATGCGATTCTTATCAAACCAAATCAAATTGGTTCAGTATCTGAGACAATGCTTACTGTACGTCTTGCGCAAAGAAATGGCTATAACTGCGTTATGAGTCACCGTTCGGGCGAAAGTGAAGATGCTTTCATCGCAGATTTTGCTGTTGCACTTAATTGTGGGCAGATCAAAACAGGATCAACTGCAAGAAGTGAAAGAATTGCAAAATACAATCGTCTTTTAGAGATTGAAAATGAAGTAGTATATGGTGAATATTTAGGTTCAACTCTTTTTAATTAAGAGATACTATGAATAAGGAAGAACTTTACCAAGAGATTGATACTGATGAGAGTATAACTCAGAAGTATCTTGGATTGACACTTGGTAAGTTTTTTCTTTTTGTTTTTTTAATTACTCTTCTTGGTATCTATGTTGGTATCTTGCTGTATGGAACAAATTCGGTTGAAGTTCTGTTTGGTTTAGAGGATTATGAAAACTATCTTCAAGATGAAGTTGTTCGTCTTAAACATGAAAATGCTGAATTACAACGTGAGTATTTTGAGCTAAAAGAGATTTCTGCACAATAACTCTTTAAATTTGTTATAATGCTTCTAAAAATTAGGTAGATTTAATGATAAAATATCTTTTACTTCTCTTTTTTATACCACTATCTCTTCTTTCCCGTGAAAATCCATTTTTTCCAGTAAATAATGCAGAAGATATTCCTCTGACAAGCAATCAGGTAGAACAAATTCCAGCTCTTAAAAGAGCTACTGTGAAACTCCCCTCAACAGCACGTATATTAAAAAGTGTAACAGTTGAATATAAAAATCTTGATGGCTCTATCTCAAAAAAACGTGTAGAATTAAATAATGCGATTGATTGGCATCTACCGCTTTTTATTTCCCAAAACTATAATATTTCTAGAGAGAATAGAGAAGTTAAAAATATAAAAAACAGAGTAAAATCTACTTATAAAAGAGTGTTGTCATTACCGTTTATAAAGTTTTATGAAAATGACAAACTACTAAAAATAGTGACACACGATAAAATGTTGAGAGATTTTTTACTTGTAAAACCACATAGAATTGTATGTGATTTTAGACGTCAGACAGACATACGAAGTTATGTTAAAAAATTACCAAAGAGTTCTCGATTTAAAAAGATACGAATAGGTACTCATAAAGGTTATTATCGTGTTGTTATAGAGTTGGATGGTTATTATCAGTACAAAACGAGTAAAAGCAAGGGTGCATATATTTTTCAGCTTATTTGAAAGTAAAAGTACCCAATGAACTTTAAGATGAGTGCTAATAAAACTATGATACAAAAGTAGCAAAAGAGATAGTTAAAATCTGCTATAATTGCGCCTATGAAAGAAATTAAAGATTATATTAGATCTCATGATGTGGGAGAGATGCACCCATCTGAGATAGCCAGCATATTACGTGGAATGGATGATAGAGAGTTTAGTGAGGCTATTAAACTCGTTCCAAAAGAACTTGTTGGTGATGTCGCATTGGCACTTCCAGATAGATATTTTGATGATGTCGTTGAAAATTTAAGTGTAGATGAACTCTCTCAAGCCGTTTCAGAACTAGAATCTGATGACCAACTGGAGTTTATGCAAGAACTTGAAGATGTTGATGAACATGTAGCATCGCAGGTTTTTGAAACACTTGATGAAGATGATAAAAAAGAGATAGAGACACTTCAAAAGTATGATGAGAACGAAGCTGGTGCATATATGCAACTGGAGGTCTTTACTGCGCGTGTAGATGAGATCGTTCAAGATGTGATTAAACGCTTTGCAAAACTTCGTAAAGCCAATGAACTTGAAAATGTTCAAAACCTTTTTATTGTAGATTATAACAATAAACTTCTTTATACCGTCGGTCTAGATGATCTTCTGATTTTTGATTTTACCAAGACAATACGCGAAAATATTCAAGAGAGCGAAGACTCCTTTGAACCTATAAAAGCTTATGATCGAGAAGATATAAAAGATGTTGTAGAACTTTTTAAACAGTATGATGTCTCTGTTATGCCTGTAGTCAACGAGGCAGATATTTTACTTGGTCGTATAACTTCTGATGATATCTATGATATAATTAATGAACATGCAACTGAGCAGATGTATAATCTAGCCGGTGTTGATGATGAAGCTGAAGAAGATGAAGATATCTTAAAGGCGGGAAAAACACGTGCATATTGGCTTGGGATCAATCTACTAACAGCGATAGCCGCTTCACTTGTTATTGGAATGTTTCAAGATACGATTGATTCCATGGTAGCGTTGGCTGTATTGATGCCTATTGTTGCTTCTATGGGTGGTAATGCCGGAACACAAACCTTGACAGTTGTTGTTCGTCAATTGGCATTGGGAGAGATTTCACAAGGTGATGCATGGCGTTCTCTAAAGAAAGAGGTGGCTATTTCCTTAATGAATGGAATACTTTTTGCCATTGTGATGGGTACAATAGCCTGGATATGGTTTAATATGCCGATGTTGGGTATTGTTATTGGACTTTCAATGATAATTAACCTTTTTATGGCTGGTTTTTTTGGTGCAGTGATACCACTGTTGCTTAAATGGCTGAAGATTGACCCAGCTATTGGGAGTACAGTTATTTTGACAACTGTTACAGATGTTGTGGGATTCTTTAGTTTCCTGGGACTCGCAAAAATTATACTTTTATAAGGATTATTTGATTTGGAATTATTACTACTCTTTTTTGTTCTATCTGTAGGTGTTTCATTTGTCTGTTCTGTTTTAGAATCAGTTCTGCTCTCAATTAATATGTCTTATGTCGCTGTAGTGGAAAAAGATCGTCCATCTGTTGGAAAGCTTCTTCGTACACAAAAAGAGAACATAAATAAATCAATCGCTTCTATTCTAATTTTAAATACAATCGCGAATACATTGGGTGCAGCAGCAGTTGGTGCACAGGCTTCTGTCGTCTTTGGAAACGATGCTGTTGTAATTGTTTCTGTTGTACTAACTTTTGCTATTTTATTTCTTTCTGAAATTATTCCAAAAACAATAGGTGCTATTTATTGGAAACAGCTTGCACCACTTGCGGCCTATTTTATTCGTATTTTTATCTGGATCACTTATCCTATAATTTTGACAACATTGGCAGTCACAGATAAAATATCAAAAGGTAAAGATGATGCACATACGCTTACTAAAGAGGAACTCTTGGAGAGTATGCTAATGAGCGAAGATGAAGGTATCATTGATGAGAAAGAGTCTGATGTTATTGAAAATATGCTTAATCTTGACAATATTAAAGTTTCAGAAGTATTAACACCAAGGAGTGTTGTTTTTGCACTGGATGAAAATATGACCGTTAAAGAGGTAATTGAGCAAGAAGAGGCTATCTTTAAATTTTCACGTATTCCTGTTTTTGATGGAACTATTGAAGAAGTTACAGGAATTGTACTTACTAAAAAACTTTTTCGTCAAGCATTGCAGGATGATACTGTTGCACTCAAAGAAGTGAAAAAGGATATTTTTGCCATTAATGAGAATGTTCCTGTAAGTAAAGCTCTAGATCTGTTTATATCTAAAAAAGAGCATATGTTCTTAGTCAAAGATAATTATGATCAGACTGAGGGTATTTTAACACTTGAAGATTGTGTTGAGACGATTTTAGGTGTTGAGATCATGGATGAAAGTGATACAACCGCAGATATGCGTGAGCTTGCAAAACGTAAAATGAAACTAAAAAGAAAGCTAGAGGAGAAGAAGAAGTTTTAGCCTATGCCAAAACTTCATTCATATCTACTTCTCCACCGATATCCTCTGCTAGTTGATCCATTAAAGAGAAGAGCTCTTTAGAGTGTTCTTCTGCCTCTTTGAATCTACTGATGATTCCTTCTTTTGAGTCTGTTTTAGCCATACAGCCACCTGTTAGAGCACAATTGATATTTTCATTTATAAGTGCATGTACTCTTTCGTGATGGTGTTGCATCTTTTTAAAGAGTGGATTATTTCCAAAGAGTTTTTCTCCTTGTGAATAGTACCATTGTCCAAGTGTACAGTGGTGTGCATCTTTTTTTAGATCCTCAGTAACTGTACCGTTGACCACTGAAGAGTATGCATCTGATTTAAAGATAATATGATGAATCTTAAAGTTTGCTAAGAAAAGTGCAAAGCTGCTTTTATTTGATTCTGTTGATGTTATATCCATATCAGAGTTAAGTTGATTCATTGTCTCTGAGAAATTATCCATAGTCTCATTCGCACTTGTTGCAATACTGCTCATATTAGATGCGTTTTCAGAAATACCACTTGATTGTTGTTGTAGATTTTGGATGGTAATACTGATCTCACCTGTTGCTTTTGTTGTGCGTTCTGCAAGCTTTCTTACTTCATCGGCAACAACAGCAAATCCACGACCATGTTCTCCGGCACGAGCAGCTTCGATAGCAGCATTAAGTGCGAGAAGATTTGTTTGATCTGCAATATCTTTAATAAGATTAACAACGTTAGTGATTTCATTAACATTTTCATCCATCAACTCAATTGCTTGTGTTGTATCAACCACAAGATTATTAAGGTCTGAAATCTCATGAGCCGTTGCTGATACTGCATCATAACTCACTTTTGTTGAATCAGCAGCATTCGATGTTAATCTTGTTACTCTGACAAAAGCATCTTTTGTTTTGTTTATATCGTTTGTAATGATTTGAAAATTACCTTTCATACCACCATTAAGTTGAGAAAATTCTGATGTAAGAATTCCCATTAGTTTATAGCGTTCATTCGCTTTCATTGAAGCAATTGCTTTTTGAATCTCTTTTGCAGTTTCTCCGAACTCACCATGAAGTCCATCTGGAAACATATGTCTGTACATTTGCCCATTTGTAACAGCCTCGATCGTATTACGACTTTCACGTAAGATGATCTCCATCTGATCGAGCGAGTTATTAATATTCCAGGCAATTTTCTCAAGAGGAGTATTGTTTTTATCAAGAACTATTCTTGAAGCAAGTTTCCCCTGTTCTACATCTCTTAAGACTGAAGCTATTTTTGTTATTAGCTCTGCATCACTTGTGCTTGTATTGTTTGAAAATGAAAAAAGACTCATAAAGTAGCTCCTAATTGTAAATTGATAACAAATTCATTGTACTCGAGGTTATGTTCTTTGAGCAAACTATTTAAAATCTCTTGAGAAGCGCTAACACCACCACTTTTTTCTGCATCTACAAGTTGTTTATAGATTGGGGCCATGATGTCAATGGCAGATTGTGGCATTTTTCTTCGAACAGATGTATAACTTATAATATTGCCATTTTGATCAAGATCAGCAGTAATATAGGCAAAAACCCAGTAATAACCTCCATCAGCACGAAGATTTTTTACAAAACCAAAAAACTCTTCTTTATTTTGAATGAGATCCCAGAGTACTTTAAATGCAAGTTTTGGCATATCCGGATGGCGGATAATGTTATGGTTCGCACCGATGAGATCTGCGGCAGGGTAACCTGCCATTTCAGTAAAAATCTCATTACAGTAGATAATCTTACCTTTTGTATCTGTTTTAGATACGATAAAATCATTTTGGTTGAGAACTTTTTCATTATTAGTGATATTTTTTGGAGCATCAAGTTTGGATAAACTTTTGTGAGACATTCTAACCCCTTTGTGACTATTTAATTCTAGATTCTATCAAAAATAAAATTAAACCCCACCCCAAAAGTTGAAAATGTTCTTAAAAGGTCACATAATGTGACAAAAATCTAACAATTTTATGCTCTACATTCCCGGAATTCGTGGAATTTTGCCAAGTTTTGAGTATCGGCAGTAAAGTCCCCACCCTTTTTTAAGCCAATGGCCGACAAAAGGCATAGGGAACATAAAACCACGTTTTTGGTCTCTGTAGACAAAAGCCGCACCATCACCACTATCCATTACACAAAGAATATTTAGGTGTTCATTATAGCCTTTGAAGTTACTGTTGCCCTTATCACGCTCCTGAATATTGTGTGCAGTGTTTTTTGCCATTACCTCTGCGATGTGTCCCTGTTTTGCTCTCCAGTCATACCCCTCTAATGCTGCTACATCACCAATAGCATAGATATTGCTTTGTGAGCCATCTTCATTTAAGAGACAAGAATAGTCATCTGTTTTGATAAATCCTGCATCATTTTGAGGAAGGTCAGAGTTTTTGATAACATCATGCCCATCACCTGCAGGAATGAACATTATAAAATCAGCATCGAGTTTACTCTCATCTTCAAAAATCACACCATCTTCTTCAAAATGTGTTATCTTTTTACCAAAGTGTTTGTTTATGTTGAGTTTAGAGAAGAAAACGTCCATCATTTTTAGTGCTTGTGGCCCCATTCTTTTTCCAGGTTCTGCCATTGGAGCAAAGAATGTAAGCTCAAACTTATCACGGATACCTTTTTTCTTCAGCATATTGTGAACATTGAAAAGTAGCTCAAAACCTGGTCCACCACGTACTGCCGATGAGTCATTTGGATTACCACCAAATCCCATTGCTATTTTACCGTGGCCTATAGATACAAGTTTATCTATCTCATCACGAATTTGCAGTGCCTGTTCAGGTGCTCCACAGATGGAAAGAGTATGTTCCACACCTTTTGGCTTCATTTTTGATGCACCCATAGCAATGACAAGGTAGTCATAGTCATCTATTACTTTGCCTTTTGCAAGAGTTACAGAATTTTTCTCTTTTGATATTTCACTAACACTGTCAATTATCAAGTTAAAACCATGAGCAGCTTGGAGCTCACGCAGATCAACACAAACATCCTCAAATTTACTCTCATGTGTCGGTACCCAGATAGATGTTGGGTAGATGTAGAAATAGTCTCTATCGCTTACAAGTGTTACGTCATAGTGTGCCTTTTTTAAGTGTGCTGCAACATCAACACCTGCAAAACCGCCACCTAAAACAAGTACTTTTTTGTTTATATATTCCATTATTTCCATCCTTTAGCCATAGCTATAACTAATATTTATGAGAAATATTACACTAAGTGATGTTAAAAATATATTAAGTGGTGGAGTTTTATCGTCAGTTTTATCTTTTGTTGATAAAGTAAACTGCAAGCATAGAGATAGTTCCACCGATGATAATATGCATCTGCAGGGGTTCATCTAAGATCAGCCAGGCTGAAAAAAGGGCAAAGAGAGGAACTAAGAACATAAAGGAACTTGTCTTTTGACTGCCTAGTTTACCACTCGCTATAAAGAAGATGGTCGTTGCAATGGCCTGTCCAAAAACAGCAAGATAGATCATCGCTACCCAAAACTCAATGCCTTGCTCAAAAACAGCACCAAGTGCTGCATCTTTTGCATACAAAAATGTCACAAGAGTTGCTATAAGTGAGATAGCAAAGCTGTAATGAACGGGGTGAATATGCTTTTGTGAATGTTGCGAGAGCACAGTTACTCCTGCCCAGATCGTTGCACAGAGCAAGAAGTAGAGATTTGAAGAGTTTAAAAAATGGGCAAAGTCATTGAGTTGCAGTAAAATATAGCCGCCAATAAGCCCTAAAAGCAGACCAAAGTACTGTCTTGTCTGGAGTCTCTCTCGAAAGAGTATGGCAACGAGTAAAAAGGTCATAATAGGGCTGAATGTAGTGATGATGACACTCCCGGCACCTGCATAGCCATATTTAATTCCCATAAATGAAGAGACCATAAAAGAGATGTTAAGCACAGAGCTTGCCAAAATATACTTGAAGCTGTTCCATTCAAGCTCAAAAGGGATGCGAAAAAAGTACAATATAGGTAAAAAGGCAAGGCTCATTAGAAAAAATCGCCAAAATATAATAACATCCATAGGAAGATTATATGTAAGAATCTTCAGTGCTGTCCAGCCACCGCCCCAAAAGAGCATGGCAAGCAGCATCAGATAGGTAAAATGTCTCTCTTGTATATTTTTCACAGCAGCTCTTTGTCTATCCAGTGTGAAAGTGCGTAAAGCCCCCAGACATGTTGTTTAAAACGACCGCTTCTTGCTCGGTTTATATAGTATGCAAGTTCATCTTCTTTAAACATACCTGTTTTTTTATTGACAGCTTCAATAAGGTCAACTCTGCCACTACTGTAGAGATACTCCCCGTAAGGGTTACTAAAGCCTTTTTTCTTGCGTGAGAGTATCTCTGCAGGCAGCTTGTTTTGCATAAGTTCTTTAAAGAGTCCTTTTGGTTTGGCATCTTCATAACGAAGGTGAGGAGCAATGCTAAAAACACTCTCTACAAACTTGTGATCTAGTAAAGGTGTACGAGATTCGATGGAGTGTGCCATACTGACACGGTCAAGTTTTGCAAGAAAGTGCTCTGCTTGAAAATGCATCAAATCAGAGTAGCTAAACCAGATAGATTCATCTGTATGCTCTGAATTCTCGAATCGATCACGCAGCGCTTTGATGTATAAAAAGCCATCACCGTCACGAACATTCTTTTTCATAAGGAGGTTTTTTTGCATATCGGTGAACTTCTCACTCGATGTTCGAAAGATGACCTCTCCCTCAAA
>Ga0256828_1000623_pt1 | contig 23254 bp, 22 predicted proteins | sample CV88metaG_FD_185993 | JGI IMG/M metagenome (GOLD analysis project Ga0256828, IMG submission 185993) | Hydrothermal vent microbial communities from East Pacific Rise, Pacific Ocean - CV88 | ecosystem: Environmental > Aquatic > Marine > Hydrothermal vents | place: Pacific Ocean: East Pacific Rise...
AAAATAATAACTTTTATTATAAAGATTTACAAGGGATTGAAATATACAATAAAACTATAGGGATTTTAGGACTTGGGGCTATTGGTAGTCAAATAGCAAAAATTGCAAAAGGGTTTGGTGCTAAAACTATCGGATATTCAAGAAAAAAAACTAATATTGTAGATATTCATACCTCATCGTTAGATAAAGTATTAAAGTCTGATTTTTTATTTATAGCCTTACCTCTTACACCAAAAACAAAAAATCTAATAAATGACCCAGATAAAATAAAATCAAAAGTGATCATAAACATAGCAAGAGATGAAATAATTTCAAAAAATGTATATCAAAACTTTAGAGGAATAATCGCAAGCGATGTAACAAAAGATAAAAACTTAATTCAAAAAGAAAATATACTTATCACTCCTCATATGGCTTATTATACAAAAGAAGCACTTGAGAGGATTGTTAATATAAGTATCGATAATTTATGTGACTTTTTGGAAGGCAAAAAACCAAGAAATTGCCTACTTGAAGAGTGTAAAAAAGAATATGAATGCAAAGAATTAAAATGAAAAAATTACTATTTATTAGTCTAATTTCTTCTTTTGCTTTTGCTTGTAGTAGTGATTGTCTTATTTGTCATCCAAAACTTAAACCAATGGAATATAATAAAACTAATAAATACTATAAACAACATCATATTTTAATAACTTGCACAAAATGTCATCCAAATCATTCTAATAAAGGGATGGATAAATGTGGGGCAGATTGTTTTGAGTGTCATAGTCAACAAAAACTAATCAAAACCCCTATAAAAGAGCATCAAGCCTTGAAAAAATGTATAAAATGCCATAAAACTAATAAATCTATAGAAGATATTATTCCTAATAATAAAAACTTTTTATTTGATATACAATAAATAATTGTAATTTTTATATTTTTAATTTCTGTTATAATATAGTTGAAGTCTATTTAAATTTAGAAAAGATTATATTATAATCCGAAAAAAATTTTGTACAAATTATTTTTATTATTTTTTTGATTTAAAGGATATGTATGCTTAGTGAAATAAAAGTTACAAAAAGAGATGGTAGAATAGAAAGATTAGATATTACAAAAATACAAAAATATACTTCAGCAGCTTGTGAAGGATTAGAGAATGTAAACCAAAGTGAATTAGAGCTTGATGCAAAAATACAATTTAGAGATTTAATCTCAACAGAAGAGATTCAACAAACATTAATTAAAACTGCTGTAGATAAAATTGATGTAGATAGACCAAATTGGAGTTTTGTAGCAGCAAGATTATTTTTATACGATTTATACCATAAAGTAAGTAGATGGACTGGATATAATCATTTAAAAGAATATTTCGAAAAAGGGGAAAAAGAGGGAAGAATTGTTTTAGGTTTAAAAGAAAAATATGATTTAGATGATTTAAATGATTATATTAAGCCTGAGAGAGATTTACAATTTACATATCTTGGTATTAAAACTTTATATGATAGATATTTACTTAAAGATAAACAAGGAAATCCTATTGAACTTCCCCAACATATGTTTATGGCTATTTCTATGTTTTTAGCTCAAAATGAAGAAGATAGGCAAACTTGGGCTAAAAAATTTTATGATATATTATCAAAATTTGAAGTGATGGCTGCAACACCTACTTTAAGTAATGCAAGGACTCCAAGACATCAACTAAGTAGCTGTTATGTAGGTAGTATGAACGATAATATTGAAGGTATTTTTGATGATTATAAAGAGATGGCCCTTCTAAGTAAATTTGGTGGTGGAATTGGTTGGGATTTTTCTAAAATCAGAGCTTTAGGAAGTTTTATAGATAATCACAAAAATGCAGCTGGTGGAGTAATTCCATGGCTTAGAATTACAAATGATATAGCTATTGCTGTTGATCAGCTTGGAACAAGAAAAGGAGCTATTGCAGTATATTTAGAACCATGGCATATGGATATTTTAGACTTTTTAGAACTTAAGAAAAACTCTGGAGAAGAAAGAAGAAGAGCTCATGACCTATTCCCTGCTTTATGGATAAATGACCTATTTATGAAAAGAGTAGAAAATGATGATTTTTGGACTCTATTTGATCCATATGAAGTGAGTGATTTAACTGATTGTTATGGTGAAGAGTTTGAAAAAAAATATATTGAATATGAAGCAAGAGAAGATATCACTAAACATAGAGTAAAAGCTAAAGAATTATGGAAAAAAGCTTTAATGGAATATTATGAAACAGGAAATCCATTTTTATGTTTTAAAGATAATGCAAATGTTAGAAATCAAAACTCTCATGCTGGAATTATTAGAAGTTCTAACTTATGTACTGAAATTTATCAAAATACAGAACCTAACCATTATAAAATAAAAATAACTTATGAAGATGGTAATATTGAACTTTTTGAAGAAGAAGAAATAGTAGAAATTGATGGTGGATTTAAAAAGCCAGCAAAAAAATTATCAAGTATTGATAGTATCAATGGTAAAAAAATCTATATAGCAGAAAAAGAAAAAATTGATGGAATGACTGCTGTATGTAATTTAGCAAGTGTAAATTTAAGTAAAATCCATACAAAAGAGGATTTTGAAAGAGTTATACCAATTGCAGTAAGAATGCTTGATAATGTAATTGATTTAAATTTCTACCCACAGAAAAAAGTAAAAGATACAAACTTCAAAAATAGAGCTATTGGTCTTGGTGTAATGGGTGAAGCTGAAATGTTAGCTTCTAAACAAATTATGTGGGGAAGTGAAGCTCATTTTAAATTAATAGATGAAATTATGGAAAACTTTAGCTACTTTACTATTAAAACAAGTGCTGAATTAGCCCAAGAAAAAGGGTGTTATGCTGAATTTGAAGGAAGTAACTGGTCAAAAGGAATACTTCCAATAGATACAGCTAATTCAAATGCAAAAAGATTAGTAGAAAGAGATCTATTTACACCAAGCTGTTGTGATTGGGATGGGCTAAGAGAAAAAGTAAAACAGGGGATGAGAAATGGTTATTTAATGGCTATAGCTCCTACAAGTTCCATTTCAATCCTTAGTGGTACAACTCAAACAATTGAGCCTGTTTATAAAAGAAAATGGTTTGAAGAAAATTTAAGCGGTCTTATTCCTGTAGTAGTGCCAAATCTAACTCCTGAAACATGGCAATATTATACACCTGCTTATGAACTTGACCAAAAAATTTTAGTGAAAGCTGCAGCTATTAGACAAAAATGGATAGACCAAGGACAAAGCTTAAATATATTTATTGATCCAACAAATGCAACTGGTAGATATTTACATGAAATTTATACTCTTGGTTGGAAACTTGGAATTAAATCATTCTATTACTTAAGAAGTAAATCACCTGAAGCTGAAAGTGATGTAATGGATAGAAGTGTAGAGTGTATGGGTTGTCAATAATAAAAGGTTATAAAACCTTTTATTACTTTAACTCATCTTTACATTGATTAGCTGCCCATTTAACAATTTGTTGTTTTTTCTCTGGGTCTTTTAATTGTGCTAATAAATCATTTAATTGATACTTATTTTCTATCACCTTTAAAGTACATACACAATAATTTGCCATTGTATTCATATTATTACCTATACATCCATTTAAATAACTATACTCCATAAGTGCTGGATATCTTTGTGCAAATAAAAAACTACCTACAAATAATAATGCAATTATCTTTTTCATTTTAACATCCTTTTATTTTAAAAAATTCTTTATACCAATCAACAAATTGGTCAATTCCTTCTTGAATAGAAGTTTTTGGTTTATAACCTAAATCTTCTATTAAATCTGTCACATCTGCATATGTGCTTGGAACATCACCAGGTTGTATTGGTAACATATTCTTTTTGGCTTTTTTACCTATTTTTTTCTCTAAAGCTTCGATAAAATCCATAAGTTTTACTGGGGCATTATTTCCAATATTATATACTCTATACGGAGCTGATGAAGTAGCTGGATCTGGATTTTTCGCATCAAAATTTTCATTTGGTTTTGCAGGATTATCTATAACTCTAATAATACCTTCTACAATATCATCTATATATGTGAAATCTCTCTCCATTTTTCCATAATTATATACATCAATTGGTTTATCTTCAAAAATAGCTTTTGTAAATTTAAACAATGCCATATCAGGTCTTCCCCATGGCCCATAAACTGTAAAAAATCTTAGTCCTGTTGTAGAAATTCCAAATAGATGTGAATATGTATGAGCCATAAGTTCATTACTTTTTTTACTTGCTGCATAAAGAGATATAGGGTGATTTACACTATCATGAGTTGAAAATGGTTGCTTTTCATTTAGACCATATACACTACTACTACTTGCATAGCTTAAATTTTTTACATTAAAGTTTCTACAAGCTTCAAGAATGTTAATAAACCCTACAATATTACTATTCATATAACTCATTGGATTTGTAAGAGAATATCTAACTCCTGCTTGAGCAGCTAAATTACAAACTGCATCAAATTTTTCTTCTTTAAATAATTTATCTAAATTCTCTTTATCTTCAAGATTTAATTTTATAAACTTATAATTATCATATTTATTTGATTGAATTAGTTTATTATATTCTATATTATCTCCAGCTTCTAAGCTATCAATAATCCCTGAATTTTGTAATCTTCCATACTTTACTCTAATATCATAATAGTCATTGATACTATCAAGACCTACTACCTCATCACCTCTTGCTAAAAGTTTATTTGCAAGATGAAACCCTATAAATCCAGCAGTTCCTGTTACTAATATTTTCATTATTTTACCCCTATTTGGTAATATTCAAAACCTAATTGTTTCATTTTTTCTTTATTATATTGATTTCTACCATCAAAAATTATAGGATTTTTTAGTCTTTTTTTCATCTCATCAAAATCTGGACTTCTAAATTCCTTCCATTCTGTAATAAGTAACATTGCATCTGCATCATTTAATGCATCATATTTATTATCTGCATATTCAATATCTACATCTTTTAGCCAAAATTCTTTTGCATCTTTCATAGCTTCTGGATCGTAAGCTTTGATTTTTGCTCCTTTTTTGATTAGTTCTTTAATTATTACAATTGATGGAGCTTCTCTCATATCATCAGTTTCTGGTTTAAAACTAAGTCCCCAAATAGCAAATGTTTTACCACTTAAATCTTCACCAAATCTCTCAGTTACTTTTCTAACAAGAACTAATTTTTGCTCTGCATTTACTTCTTCAACTGCTGGGATTATTTTTGGCTCATATCCTGCATCTTTTGCTATTTTTACTAATGCATTTACATCTTTTGGAAAACAACTTCCTCCATATCCACATCCTGGATAAATAAAACTATACCCAATTCTACTATCACTTCCGATTCCATGACGAACCATATTGATATCAGCCCCTACTCTTTCAGCAATTTGACTCATCTCATTCATAAAAGATATTTTTGTAGCAAGCATAGCATTTGCTGCATATTTAGTAAGCTCTGCACTTCTTACATCCATTCCTATAAATCTTTCATGATTCATTGTAAAAGGTCTATAAAGCTCTTTCATAATCTCCATAGCCTTCTCACTCTCAGCACCAATAACCACTCTATCTGGTTTCATAAAGTCACTAATAGCAGCACCTTCTTTTAAAAATTCTGGATTACTTACTACATCAAAAGGGATATTCACTCCTCTTTTATCAAGTTCAGCTTGAATAGTTTCTTTTACTTTATCAGCTGTTCCTACTGGAACTGTAGATTTATCCACTACTACCATATAATGAGTCATATATTTACCTATATCTCTTGCAACTGCAAGAACATATTGTAAATCAGCACTTCCATCTTCACTCATAGGAGTTCCAACTGCTATAAAAACTATATCACTATTTTCTAAAGCTTCTTTTATATCTGTAGTAAAATGAAGATTCCCTTTTTTATAATTTTCAAGCACCATTGGCTCAAGTCCCGGTTCATAAATAGGAATAATCCCTTTTTTTAAATTTTCTATTTTTTTTTCATCAATATCTACACAAATTACATTATTTCCCATTTCTGCAAAACATGTACCTGTTACAAGTCCTACATACCCTGTACCTATTACTGAAATTCTCATTATATTCCTTTTAGTAAGTTTTGTTATAATTATACCAAGTATTTATAATCTACCATCAACTATATCTTTATCTAATACTGCTTTAATATCATAAATTATTTGATTTTTCTTTTTATCAATTTTTAACTTCTTAAATTCCTTATGTGCTACAGCTAAAACAATAGCATCATAATCTTTTAGACTTATATCATCTTTTAGATCTAAATTATACTCTTTTTTAACTTCTTTAGCATCTGCCCATGGATCATATACATCTACATCACATCCAAAATCTTGAAATTCTCTAATAACATCTATTACTCTACTATTTCTTATATCTGGACAATTCTCTTTAAATGTAATACCTAATACTAATATTTTACTACCTGCTATTTTATGCTCTTTTTTAATCATAAGTTTAACAACTTGATTAGCAACAAAAACTCCCATATTATCATTTAATCTTCTACCTGCTAATATAATTTCTGGATGATAACCTATCTCTTGTGCTTTATGTGTTAGATAATATGGATCAATTCCTATACAATGCCCTCCTACAAGTCCTGGTGTAAATTTTAAAAAATTCCATTTAGTTCCTGCAGCTTCTAATACATCATGAGTATCTATTCCCAATTTATTAAAAATTAAAGCAAGTTCATTTACAAAAGCAATATTTATATCTCTTTGAGAATTTTCAATAACTTTTGCCGCTTCTGCAACTTTTATACTACTTGCTAAATGGGTTCCTGCACTAATTACACTTTTATATAACTGATCAATCTCTTTTGCTATTTTAGGCGTACTACCACTTGTTACTTTCAATATTTTTGTAACAGTATGCTCTTTATCTCCTGGATTTATTCTCTCTGGAGAATATCCAGCAAAAAAATCTTGATTAAATTTTAAATTACTTATATTTTCTAAAATAGGAACACATACTTCTTCTGTAGCACCAGGATAAACTGTAGATTCATATATCACTATATCACCTTTTTTAAGAACTTTTCCTACACTTTCGCTGGCTTTTATTAAAGGAGTCAAATCTGGTTTTTTATATTTATCAATAGGTGTTGGTACTGTTACTATATAAATATTACAATCTTTAATATCATCTAAAGAATTACTAAATACCATTCCATTATCTAAACATTCTTTTACTTGTTTATCACTTAATTCAAGTGTTCTATCATATCCTGTTTTTAGTTCTTCTATTCTATCTTTAGAAATATCAAATCCTACTACTTTATATTTAAAACTAAATGCATGCGCCAGTGGTAATCCCACATATCCAAGTCCTATTATTGCTATCTTTTTCATTTATTTTCCATTTATATTATTTTTTCATCTTATTATAAAAATAGTTAGTAGCATCAATAAAACCATCTACACTACCACAATCAAATCTTTTTCCTTTAAATTTATACCCTATAACCATCCCTTTTTTTGCTTGAGTTAACAGAGCATCTGTTATTTGTATTTCACCACCTTTTCCCGGTTTTGTATCTCTTAAAATATCAAAAATATCTGGTGTTAAAATATATCTTCCTATAATTGCAAGATTACTTGGTGCATCTTTTGGTTCTGGTTTTTCTACCATATTATCAATTACAAAAACCCCTTCTTCTATCTCTTTACCAGCAATCACGCCATATTTAGAGGTATCTTCTTTTGGCACTTCTTCTATCGCAACAATTGAACATTTAAATTTTTCATATAATTTTACCATTTGAGATAATACATCACCCTCACATAAGTCATCTGCTAAAATAACAGCAAAAGGATTATTTCCAATTAAAGGTTCACCAGTTAAAATAGCATGACCTAAACCTTTCATCTCTTTTTGTCTAACATATGTAAAAGTAGATTCATTTATCATTTTAGTAGTTTCTTCAAGTAGTTTTTCTTTAGAAGAACCTTTAATAGAAGACTCTATTTCTGGATTATAATCTAAATAATCTTCAATCGCTCTTTTTGAACGACCAGTTACAAATCCAAATTCATTAATTCCAGCATTTCTTGCTTCTTCAATACCATAATGAATTAATGGTTTATTAACAATTGGTAACATCTCTTTAGGAATAGATTTAGTTGCTGGTAAAAATCTTGTACCATACCCAGCAGCAGGAAAAAGACATTTTTTTATCATTATACATCCTTTAAGTTTTTAGATGTATAATAATATCAAAATTATAAATAATTTTTAAATAATAAAAAACGGAAAACTCCGCTTTTTATTTTGAAATGATAGATACAGCTTTTTCTTTAAATTCTTTAATTTTTGCTTTTAAATCTTCAAATAATGAATCTGTATTTTTATTTTTGTTAATTTTTGATTCAATATTCTCAATAGCTTCTTTTAACATTTTATATGTTGTATCAGATTTTGAAGTATATCCTAATAATTCAGCAAGTTTAATTTGTTTTTTAGCTTCTTCTAAATATCTTAGAGCTTGTTTTTTATCTTTATGCACAATTTTACTTGCTGCAATTACTAAATCATTAGCTTTTACTAATGGAATAGGAATAATTGTATCAGTTGTTACTAATGTATTTAATGTCATAGCAATAACATCTTTAGCTTCTTTAATTTTCCCTTCATTTAAATATTTAATTGCTAATTTAATAGCATCAGGATAAGTTGCTAAAGGAATATTTACTGCTTTGATATCTATTTCACTTTTTAATGTATTTAAAATATTTCTTGCTAATGGTAATTGATGTTTTGCTAAAGCAACTTTAGCTGCTGTAATTTGAGTTGCAATATTTTTGATATCCCCTACATATTCATAAGCTGCTACTCTAACATCTACTGGTAATAAATATGGTGCATTTGGTGTATTTAATACTACAGCTAATTCTCCAATTGCTTTTTTTAAGCTATCTTTTGCTTTATCTATTTTTTTTGCATTGATATAAATATATGCATCTTCTGTATATTTTAATGCTAAAATAGCTTCTTTGATAAGTTGAGCATTTTTTGCTTTATATTCAGCTTTTGTTACAGCTTCACTTTTTACATTTTCTGTTTTTGCATCTGCTGCAAATACACTTGTAGCTAATAAGCTTGCTACTACTACTGATGAAAGTAATTTTTTCATGAGTATCTCCTTTTTTTAGTTTAGTCTTATTGTATAAAGTTTCTTTATAACTTCCTACAATGAAAGTTTAGTCTATGAATATGAATGTAAAATGAAATTTAGTATATTTACAAAAAAATTTTATACTATAAAAATATTGGTAGTTTATAAGAAGTGTTATAATTCCTAAAGCAAAAGCTTTAAGAATTAGTAGAAGTTTTTTCTCTAAGTTGACCACAAGCTGCAGATATATCTATCCCTTTTGATTCTCTAATTGTACAAATAACCCCTTTTTTATTTAATAATTCTTTAAATTTTTCCATTTTTTCAGGTGTTGGTCTTTTATAATTTGTACCAGGATATGGATTAAAGTATATTAAATTTACTTTTGCTTTTATTCCATTTAAAAGTTTTACAAGTTTATTTGCACTTTTTTCATCATCATTTACATCAGCAATTACAAGATATTCAAAAAGAACTTTTTTTCTTCTATCTACTGGGAATTTTTTTACAGCTTCAATAACTGATTTAATATTATAAGCTTTATTCATAGGAATTAATTCTTCCCTTAGTTTGTCATCTACTGCATGAAGTGATATTGCTAAATTTATGCCTAAATTTTCTTTTGCTAATTTTTCTATTTTTGGTGCTATTCCAGAAGTTGAGAGAGTTTGTCTTCTTGGAGATATATGTAAACAATTCTCATTTGAAATTATTTTTATAGCTTTTACCATATTATCATAATTATCAAGTGGTTCACCCATTCCCATATAAACTACATTTAAAGCTTTTGTAGGATTAAAATTTTTTACTTTTTTCATCATCCATACTTGAGCCACAATTTCTGCAGGAGTTAGATTTCTTACAAATCCCCCTTTTGCAGTCAAACAAAAACTACACCCTACTTTACATCCTACTTGACAACTTACACAAACTGTATATTTATCTTCACTAATAACATTACCATCTTCATCAGTTTGCCCTTCTTTCATCTTAAGTAAAACAGTTTCAACTGTATGACCATCTTTAAGACCAAATAAAAACTTTTCCGTTCCATCAGTTGCAATTTCATGATTTAAAATAGTTAAAGGATTTATAATATATTCTTCTTTTAATTTTTCTCTTAAATCTTTTGGTAAATTTTTCATATCATCAAAATTATCAACATATTTTTTATAAATCCAATCAAAAATTTGTTTTTTTCTAAATTTTGGTTCAATCTCAATCTCTTCCATTAAATAGCTCATTATTTCTTTCATTTAATATATCCTTTCTCTTTTAAGTAATTTACTAACACTACTTTTGCTTCTTTGATATTTTCTATATATTCATTATGTGCTTCTTTATGACAATAGTTCGTAATTATAAATATTCCTTTTACAGGAATATTAAATTCTTTAGCCACTTTCATTACACTATAAAATTCCATATTTTCTATCTCCATCCCAAGCCTATCAAATGCTAATGCAGCTACTGTATCAGTTGTAATATAATTAGAACTATTTACAATTGTTTCACGAGAAACATTAGCTGTGATGATTTGTTCTATTGGAGTATAGCTTTCTTTTTTTAAGAAAGAAATTTCAACTTGAGAAGCAGATGCAGATGTTACTATATCAAAAATTTTATACTTTTTAGGATTATAACTTCCAGCACTTCCTATAAAAATAAGTGAATTGGGTCTATCAAATAAACATATACGAGTTAAATTGATAGCACTTTCAACCAACCCTATTCCAATTGGTCTTGCAAAAGAAAATATCTCTTCGTTACCAGCAGATAATATCATTATATACCTTTTTTATGTAATTATACTATAAATACAAAAAGTGGAAGGAAAAGTAGATTTTAATGTTTCATGAGAAACAATATCCAAAAAGGATATTATTTTTTTAGATGACTTAATGCTCTTTCAAGTAGTTCAGCATGATATACTTCTTGTCTTGAGATAAATAATAAGAAATTAGATAAATCATCATTTCCAATTTTCTCAGCTAAAATTAAACACTCTTTTTCAGCACCAATCTCTTCTTCTATATTTTCTTTTAAAAACTGAACCATTTCAACATTTTGATATTTTTCTTTATCTATACTTCTTACAAAACTTAAAGTTCCAAGTTCTGCTGCATATTTTGCAAATCTTTTAAGATGATAAATAGAATCACTTGCTAAATCAGCAAAACAATTTACAGCTTCTACATTATCATTAATATGAGCTTTTAAATATGAATAAATAGTAATCAATTCATATTCTTTAAATGTTTCCCCTACTAAGAAAAAGTTAAATGCATCAGCTTGCTCAGGTGTGATTTCGATATTTTTTAATGTTTTATGTTCATCAAAAGCTGTTATTTTTTCATCACTTTTAATAGTTTTTAATACACTTAACATATATTCTTCATCACTTTTAAATCTTTTGATAGTTGCATCATCTATACCATTAAAATTTTCATTTTTTAAAGAATTTTCAATCTGAGAGATAAGTTTTTCGTTTAATTCTTTTGTTGATGTAGACTTTAAATCTCTTAAAGAATCGATATCCATATCAAATTCTACCCCATTTTTTACCATATCATTCATAGCCCACATCATATGTTTATATTCAATAAGTCCAAAATCCTCATAAATTTCAGCTATTTCTCTATTTGGATGCATAAAAGAAGCATATAAAAATTTTAAATAATTCATTTGTTTTTGTTTTACCATATTAAATCCTTTTTTTGATTTATAATACCATAAAAAAAAAGAAAAATAGAAAAAAAAGAGTGATTTTGTATGAAATTGAGTAAAAATGTAACGACATTAAAAAAAATAGTCGTTTTATTCTTCTATAATATGTCCTACAAATTTACTCATATTATCTAAAATAATATCTCCTTTCCTATATCCAAGTCCACAAGCTTCATAAGCAAAAAACACTCCAGCCTGATAATATTCTCCATTATATGTAGGAAACTCTATATATTCCTGATAAACTTTATTATAATTTTGATACTCTCCATCTTTTTTTGAGATAATATCCATATTTGCATCATAAATTATTACATTCTCCCCTTCTCTACCAAATGTAACTTTCTCAACCTGTTTTTTATTATTTAAAGGTTTAAAATCTGTTTCAACTAACAAAGGATGGTTTGGATATAAGTCCCATAAAATTTTTAAAATTCCTTTACTCTGAAAAAGTAAAGTATATGCAGGATTTAGAATAATAGCTTGTTTATTTTTAACTATCGATGTTAAAATTTCACACAATTCAGGTTCATCAGTTGCTATCATTTCCCATGGAACTAATTTAAAAAAAAATTGGTATTGCGAATCATTATAAAAAATACCATCATCACTAAACTCTACCTCATCAATATAGGCAAACTCTACATTCCATCCAGCTTCATTAGCAATATGCATAAGTAATTTAGTTGTATTTTCTTCTTCAATATTCCCCCTAATACAACTAAATAAAAAATTCCATCCTTCATACATTTGAGAAAAATTTGATATATCTTTATCTAAAGTTACTAATCTTTTAAAATTATCTTTTAAAGCTTCATAAATAAAATTAAATTGAAGCGCATCATCTAAATCATTAGCTTTAAGTAAAGCCCATTGAATAATAGCAGTTTCAAATAAAGAAGTAGGAGTATCCGCATTAAATTCTATTAACTTAATAGGCTTATTATCAATACCTCCGGCTAAATCAAATCTTCCATACAAATGCCAATGAACATCATTTTCCCAACTCTCTTTTATAAGCTCTACTAAATTAAAAGGGATATTTAATTCATGAAATAGATTATTATCTATAATATATTGTCCAGCTTCAACAAACATATCATAAAGTTCATTTACAGCATTAGCATAATTCTGAGCTTCCTGAGAAGATAGAACTACTACATTAGTATCTATATAATTACTCATATCTTTGTCTGTATGCCAATAAAATCCTATAGATTCTAAATATTCTTTTGATAATGGTTTTAATTGTAATAACTTCATATTAACTTCCAAAATAACTATTAGATGATCTTGTATTGCTATTTCCAAAAAAACCTTTTTTAGTGTCTTTTTTGAAAGAGGAAAAAGTTGATTTAGATTTTTGTCTAAAACTATCTTTACTTCTTTGATATACTGTAGGAGACTTATAGCTTTTTGCTCTTTGATTTTGATATGTAGGATTATTAAATAGTTTATTACCAATCCAACTACCAATAATTGCTCCAGCAGCACTTGCCAATATTGTTTCACCTAAACTCATTCCACCATTGTTACTCATTTCTGGATTAGTAAGAGGAGATCTATTTTCTTCAATTTTTCTATCTGCTTCTTTAATTAAAGCATCTAATTCTTCTTGTGATAAAATTCTCTCTTGACCATCAAGAGTTTTTAATATAACTCTTGTCTGATTTGATGGGTATTCATCTACAATTTTATATTGTTTAGGAGCTACTTCTTCAATAACAACAAAAGCACCTTGTTTTTGATTTGCTTGCGCAAAAACATTTTCATTGTTATCCTCTTTTTTGTCTCCACAACCAACTAAATTTACCATAAGTAATGCACCAAGTCCACCAACTATCGCATAATTAGATATTTTTCTCAAAATCATTATTTTCCTTTTTAAAATACATATAAGAATTTTTATTATATCACAACTCTATTTTTTTATGCCAAACACCAGCTATTGTTGCCCCACATTTAGGACAACTATTATCTTTAGTAATTATATTTTTTAAAACATCAAATCTATCTCTTACAACCAATTCCTCATTACAATTTGGACAATATGTAATATCAGCCATATCTACATTACCAAAATATACATACCTTAATCCATAACTTTTAGCTATTCTATACGCTTTTTGTAAAGTTGTAATTTGTGTATAATTTTTATCTTTCATCTTATAATCAGGGTGAAAAGCGGATAAATGCCAAGGAATATCTACACTAATAGATGAGATAAATTTTGCCATTTGATTTAATTCTTCTTCACTATCATTTTCCCCTTCTATTAGTAGAGTTGTTATCTCTATCCATATACCCATTTCATACATTCTTTTAATCGTATCTAAAACACTATCCAAATCCCCTTTTAATACTTTTTTATAATAATCTTTATTAAAACTTTTAAGATCTATATTTGCAGCATCTACCCATTCCATATCTTCAATTTCTTCTATACTTTCATATCCATTGGTCACAAATATATTTTTTGCACCTTTTAGTGCTACAAGTTCCCCTATATCTTTCGCATAAGGATAAAAAATAGAAGGTTCATTATATGTATAAGCAACTCCTTCACATCTATATTTTGCTACAATATTCATCATATCATACGGTGTTACTTCCCCTATAGAAGTATCTATAATATTTGTTTGAGATATTTGCCAATTTTGACAAAAAGGGCATTTGAAATTACACCCTACAGTTCCAATAGATAATATTTTACTACCTGGTAAAAAGTGGTAAAGTGGCTTTTTTTCAATAGGGTCTATATTTAAAGCTACTGGATGATTATATACTAAGTTTTTAAGAGTATTATGTTCATTTTTATTTACTCCACAAACACCAGTTTTTCCTTCTTTTATATGACAATGATGACGACATAATAAACATTCTATAGTATTATTATTTATAATTTTAAAATAATCCATTTATTCCCTTTAAAATAAAATAGCTTAAACTTAATGTAATAATAACCAATATATTAAAAATTGCAAAATATTTAAAATTCTCACGACTACCTAAAAAATAACTATAACTAAGTTTTGCTATTTGATTAGTAAATGTGGCTATTAAAATTCCCCAAATAGCTATGTTTTCACTTAATCCATTTAAAGCATATTTACTAAGACTAATAGTAATAGCATCTACATCTGTAATACCTGCTATAAAAGACACAAATAATGTTCCACTATCACCAAAATAATCGTGTCCTATCTTAACTCCTGCAAAAATTAAACCAAATAAAATCCCATATTTAAAACTCTCCCATAATTCAAGTGGATTTTTAAATTCCATTTTTGTATCATTTGTTTTATAAATATTATCTTTAGCTAAAATAAATATATAACTAAAGCCTATAATTGAAGCTATCACAAATGGGATAGCAAGTTGTTTTGCTATTTCTACATTAAAAATCATAACCCATATAAACACACGAATAAGCATAATACTATTAGCTAAATTGATTGCTATTGCTGTATGCTTAGATAAATTTGGTTGAAGCTTTGATTTTTGTGAAAAAGTGATTGTGGTTGCAGTACTTGAAGCAAGTCCTCCTATAATTCCTGCTAAATATATCCCTTTATTACCCCAAATTTTATTTAATATATATCCAAGAAAAGATAAACCACTAAGCAACACAACAAATAACCATAATTCATATGGATTTATTAAATGAAATTTATCCATATATTCATTCGGTAAAATAGGTAAAACAATAAATGTAATTAATAAAAATGTTACTGCTGCATTTAAATCAGTTTTTGAAATATATGTTTCATAGCTTGTAAGTTTCCCTTTCATATTCAATAAAACAACAACTAAAACAGCTATAAAAATAGCTAATGATAAATTTTCATTAACCATTATACCTAATAAATATGTAGCTATTAAACTAATTTCTGTCGTAATACCTTTAGATTTTTTATCTTTAGAATTTAAATAATAACCAACAACAAGAAGAGATATAATACCATAAAATGGAGATATTGATAAAAAAGTAGATAAATAACCAATAAGACTAACTAAAGCAAATGTTCTTGCTCCAGCTAAATCTGTTTCGTTTTTATATAAATTATGAAGTTCTCTTTGGAGACCTATTACAAAACCAATAATTATAGAAATAAAAATCTTTATATATTCGTTTTGTAAATACTCCATGATATATTCCTATTCTGATGGTAAATATTTAGAAAATATCCTTTTATAAGTACCATCTTTTTTTAGTTTAATTATAGCTTTATTTATTTTTTCTAATAACTGTTTACCTCTTGGTGAGGTTTTAGCAATAAAGATATAAAAATTTGTTTTTTTAAATTTATCTATAGTTATAAAAGTAATATCTTTAGGGATATTACATTTCCCTATAACATTATATCCAAAAATTGGTACTTTAGAAGCAACCATTGCATCACATCTACCTAATGATATTTTTCTTAATACTGCACATTGATCTTTAGCACCTACATCAATTGATATATTCCTATCAACACCTAATACTTTATAATATTTTTCTACTTCATATCCATGTGCATCACAAAATCTAATTGAGTTTACATCATGTTCAATTTTATTTAAAAGCTCTTTTTTAGTATATTTTTTCTTTGAAAACCAAATAACATTTTGGGTTGAATATATTGGTAATGTTATATAATATTTTTGTGCTCTTTCTTTTGTATATGTTGCATCTAAAAACATCTCATATTTATGTGCTTTATTATATTTATCTACAAGAGAAGTGCATCTTTTCCATGGAATTAAACTAATAGAATATTTCATATTTATTTCATCAAAAATATGTTTTACTAACTCTACTGTAGCACCTTCTAATTGACTTTTATCTACTTTATTATTTATCCTTTTATAATAAGTAAATGGAGGCCATTCTGCTATATCATCACAAATTTTAACTTCTTCTGAAGAATATAAATTTACAAAAAAAACTATTGCTAATACTATTTTTTTCATACACTCCCTTTATATTTAAATTTTAAATCCTATAACAGTTATATCATCTATTTGTTCCTCTTTTCCTTTATACTGATATAACTTATCTAAAAATATCTGTTTTTGTATATCAAAAGGTTTATCATAACATTCTAAAATCAACTCTTTAAATCTTTTTTTACCAAATGGAAATCCACTTGTTTCACCTATTTGATCAATATATCCATCTGTTGAGATATAAAATGACATATCATCAGATATATTTATAGTATGTTCTTTATATTTATAATCTATCTGACACTTTTTATATCCTACTGAATACTTATCCCCTTTAATAACTTCTAATTCACCCTCTTTTACATAATATAATGGAATATTTGCTCCAGAATATTTGATATATTTATCTTCTTTATTATAATATAAAATTGCTCCATCAAATCCTACATTAGAAAGAGTCTCATCATCATTTTGATATAAAGTTTCTTTAATTGCTGTATTAAACATAGATAATATTTGAGATGGCCTTGGTTTTTTAATATTTGCTAAAATTTGTCTTTCTATCGCTTTTACTAAAACAGTAACAAATGCTCCAGGAACTCCATGACCTGTACAATCTATCACCATTAATAAAACTTCATTTTCCTTTATTATCTCTAATAAATATATATCCCCTCCAACTATATGTTTTGGTATCCAAATTTTAAAATAATCCTTAAAATATTGTTTAAATAAATCCTCTTTGGGTAATAAAGCATGTTGAATTAAAGAAGCATATTGAATACTATCTTGTGTTAATTTATGTAACTCTTTTAATTTACGAGTTTTTGATTCTACAATAATCTCTAAATTACTTTTTAATTCTTCAATCTCTTTTTGTAATGAAATATCATAAGCTATATTGATATAATTGCATGAATTATATTCATTACATTTTTTAGTAATATTTGAATGAAGCCAAAAATATTTTCCAAATTTTGAACTATATTGAACTTCTCCAGTCCATACCTCATTCTTATCTACATATTTCAATATATCTCTAAATTCTATATTTGGTTTTAAAACATTATGATGAAAACCTATCAATTCATCTTGTTTATATCCACTAATTTTACAAAACTGTGTAGTAACATGAGAAATAATACCTTCTTTATTAAACTCTATAATAGGTACATATTTATCTACTAACTCTAAAAGTTCTGATATCTCTCTATGTAATTTAGAACTTGTTTTAATCCCTTCATTAGTAAATTGAGCAATATCTCCAAACTCATCATTTGTCTCTATTTTAATAGGTTTAATTTTAACATTTGGATTTGATAAAAATTTAAAAAATATCTCTAAACCATTTTTTATCTCTTTTAATGGATTATTTATAAGTTTAAATAAAACAAACACTATCACAAACACAATAAATAATAAAGTAATTGTAAAAACAATTAAAATTTTATTCCTATTTTCTTTCATTTTCATATAAGTATAGTTTAAATTTGCTTTAACTGTAGATAATTGTTGATTTTTAGTTTCTTGAAGTTCTTTAACAATAGCAGACATATCATAATATACATCCATTATACCAATTTGTTGTCCATCTATAATAAGCTTCTTATGTATTACATTATATTTTTGATATTCAGAAGGTAAATCTTTTGTGAATATAATTTTATTCCCTTTTTTATATCCCACTAAAAAAACACTTTTTGTATCTGTATCATAAATAGATATAGCTTTTATATTTTCTCTTTTTAATAATTGCTTGGATAAAATTTTGATAGTTACATAATCTATATTAAATAATGCATTAACCACTCCTCCCTCTATAGAATTAATTAAAGCATTTAAAATTTCTAATTCTTTTTTTTGAGCTTTGTTTTTTTCTGTATCAATAAATTTAACAACAAATTCTTCTTGTTTTTTATTGATGTTTTCAATAAATTGCATCTGATTTTTTTGGATAAAATAACCTACAGATAAAACTATAATAGTCTGAATTAGGGCAATAATTAGTGCTACCTTAAAGATAACACTATGTCTTAAAGAACTCATATTTTGCCCTAATTATAAAATATATTTTATCTCTGGATGATCTTTTAATTTTGCATATAATTCGTTTCTTTCCTCTTCACTATTTACATGAACTTTTACTTTTTGTGAATGGTATTTTTTATGACTTTTAGAATCTTCATGTGAAAGTTTGTTAGGTATACATTCATCTACTGCATCTTTCATTTTATCTTTATCTGTTCCAAAAATACAAAACTCCCACGTTCTTGGATATTCTATTTTTTGTTTATTTTCTTTTTCCATATTTTACTCCTTTTAATAATGATTTAAAAAGTTCAAACATTCCACCTTTTAAATTTACAACTTTTGTATAACCATTATCTTCTAAAATTTTACTTGCAACACGAGATCTATGTCCTGTTCTACAAATAATTGCAAATTTTGTATTAGGTGTTATATTATATTTTTTTAATTCTTCTAAAAAGTTTTGATTTATTCTACCATTTGGTAAGAAAAAAGTGATTTTTTTTACATTTGGAATAACCCCTGTAGCTTGCCATTCACTCGGTAGTCTAATATCTACTATTGGATAATCTATTTTTTCTATATTAGATTTTGTAGCTAAAATATTTTCATAAGCAAATATTTGAATGAACAATAAAGTAGCTAATACTATTTTTTTCATCATATTCCCCTTTTTGACAGAAAAGCCCTAAAAGGGCTATTTAATTATTGAAAAAATATAGTTGGAACAATTGTTGGATATTTTTTCATATTTCTAAATATATGTTTTCTAACTACCCCTCTTAATTCGTTTTCAAACACTCTATTTTTTTCAAATACATAAGGTTTTGCATGTTTGATATAATTTAATAATACCTCTTCCATCTCTTTTGCAAAACTATGATCATCTTTATCACTTACAAGTCCATAAGTAGTTACTTTTGGTCTACCTATTAATTTTTTATTTTTAGCATCAACTTGAGCAATAATAATCACAATACCATCATTTGCTAATTTTTGTCTATCAATTACTATATCATCAGTAATTTCTTTATTGATTTGATTATCAATATAAATTTTACCAACTTTTACATTTTTAACTTTTCTAACTCTATTTCTTGTAATCTCCCATTGCTCCCCATCTTGCATAATAAAACAGTTTCTTTCATTAATTCCTACACTCATCGCTGTTTGTTTATGTCTAATTAAATGGTTATATTCCCCATGAACTGGTAAGAAAAATTTTGGTTGAGTAAGTCTAAGCATTAATTTTTGCTCTTCTTGAGCTGCGTGACCAGATACGTGAATTTCACTAAAATCTTGATATGCTACTTTTGCACCTTTTTTCATAAGATAGTTTATAAGTTCACTAACTCCTGGCTCATTTCCTGGAATTGCTTTTGCACTTAGAATAATTTGATCACCTTCTTTAAGTTTTACATGTCTATGCTCATCTATAGCCATTCTGTAAAGTGCAGACATACTCTCACCCTGACTTCCAGTAGTTACAATTAAAATTTCATTATCAGGATATCTTCCAATCTCATGTGCATCAATAAAAATATTTTTTGGTAATTTAATATATCCTAAATCCATTGCTACATCAAGATTTTTTTCCATACTTCTACCAATAATACAAACTTTTCTATTATATTTTATTCCATGTGCTATTGCTTGATAAACCCTATGGATATTTGAAGAGAATGTAGACATAATAACTCTACCTTCAGCTTCTTTAAATAATCTATCAAAAGTTGGACCTACTACACTCTCACTTGGAGTAATCCCTGGTTTATAAGAGTTTGTAGAATCACTAAATAGTGCTAATACACCTTTTTCTCCATAATATGCAAGTCTTTGTAAATCAGCTGGATATCCATCTACTGGTGAATGATCTATTTTAAAATCTCCAGTGTGAATAATTGTCCCAGCTGGCGTTTGGATTGCTAAAGATGAAGCATCAATAATTGAGTGAGTCATATGAATCCACTCTATATAAAAATCACCTATTTTAATAGGTCTTCTTTTTTTAACTGCTCTAAAATAGCTTGTATATTCTCTCATTTTATGTTCGTTAAATTTGTTTTCAATCATTGCTAAAGGTAAAGCTGTTCCATAGATAGGTAGTTGCATCTCTTTAAATAGATATGGAACTGCTCCAATATGGTCTTCATGTCCATGAGTAATAATTAGAGCTTTTAATTTATGTCTTATTTCTCTAAGATAAGTAAAATCTGGAATTAAAATATCAACTCCATGCATATCTTCTGTAGGGAAACTCATTCCACAATCGATTATAATTGCACTATCTTCTGTTTCAAGTACTGCACAGTTTCCACCAATTTCATCAAGTCCCCCAAGTGGAGTAAATCTAACCCATCCTTTTTTATCTTTATCAAGCTTATTATCTGTATTTAATCTATTAGCCTGAATTTTTTCGTTTTCTATAAACCCTTTTTTTAAATCTTTAAACCACACGAAATTCTTTGGATTTACTTGTCTATTATTATGTGTTTGATTATTATTTTGATTGTTATTTGTTTGATTGTTGTTTTGCGGTGTTGTCATTTTTCGTTTCTCCTTTCAATTCAGAAAAAACTTCAAAAAACAACTCTTCGCTTACTTGATGTGGTCTTATGTTTTTTTGTATATTTAATTTTTCAAAAATAGTTTCTATTTTTTTCTTATCATATTTATTAGATAAATTTTTTAGGAGAGTTTTTCTTGGTTGGCTAAAAGCAATTTTTAAAAATTTTGCGAATTCTTCATCATATTTTGGTTTAAATTTTTTAAATAAAATCACACTTGACATTACTTTAGGAGCTGGAACAAATGCACCTGGGGGTATATCAAATTTTATCTCTACATCTGCTACACTTCCTGCAATTATAGAAAGAGAGCCATAGATTTTATCCCCTACTTTTGCACTAAACTTCTCAGCTACCTCTTTTTGGATTAAAACCAAAATATTTTCGCAATTTTCATCTTTTAATGCTTTTAATATAATATTTGTTGCTACATAATAAGGTAAATTAGCGATTAAGTTATATTTTTCTTCTCTTAATCTCCCCGTTTGCCAACTATCTAATACATCTCCACAAATTAATTCTAATTTAGGAAATTTATCTTTTAAAATTTTACATAAATCTTCATCTATCTCATAAGCTACTAAGCTATTTTTTTGAAGTAACTTTTCTGTTAAATCACCCAATCCAGGACCAATCTCTACGATTAAATTATCGTCATTGGGCATCGATTCGATGATTTTATCTAAATATGTTTTATCCTTTAAAAAATTTTGTCCGAATTTCTTTTTAGCTTGTATTATAGCATATCCTTTTTGTTTTTTGATAGAATTATAATATATTTTTCAAAAAAGTAAAATAAAGGTGACAAATTGAACTATTTAGCAAAAAGAATAATTCCTTGTTTAGATGTAAAAGATGGTAGAGTTGTAAAAGGGGTGAATTTTGTAGGTCTTCGTGACGCAGGTGATCCAGTTGAAGCTGCAATTAGATACAATGAAGAAGGAGCAGATGAACTTACATTTTTAGATATTACAGCTACTCATGAAGAAAGAGATACTATTGTAGATATTGTAAAAGAAGTAGCTCGTGAAGTTTTTATCCCACTTACAGTTGGTGGAGGAATTAGAGAACTTAATGATATTTATAAATTACTAAATGTAGGGTGTGATAAAGTAAGTATTAATTCAGCTGCAGTAAAAAGACCAGAATTTATAAATGAAGGTGCTAAAAGATTTGGAAGTCAATGTATAGTTGTAGCAATTGATGTAAAAATGGTAGCACCAAATAAATGGAATGTATTTGTAGCAGGTGGTAGAAAAGATACAGGAATTGATGCTATTGAATGGGCAAAAGAAGTTGTAGATAGAGGTGCAGGTGAAATACTACTTACTTCAATGGATAGTGATGGGACAAAAGCAGGATTTGATATAGCTATTACAAAAACTATTTCTGAAATGGTAAATGTTCCGGTAATTGCAAGTGGTGGAGCTGGTAAAATGGAGCATTTTACAGAAGTTTTTGAAAATAGTGCAGATGCAGCACTTGCGGCAAGTATTTTTCATTTTAGAGAAATAGATATTATAGATTTAAAAAAATATTTAAAACACAATAATATAAATGTAAGATTATAAAAATATCTTACTTTTTTCCTTTTTAAAAGGAAAAAATATACTAATCTTTTATTGAAAAAAACTCCTTTTTTTTATATAATTTCACTCCCCAATACAGGTTGGGCAAACCAACGAGATCTTTAAAAGGAAATTTATGGAAAGAATTAGACTTAAACTACAAGCTTACGAGCACAGAGTATTAGACAAATCAGTAGCAATTATTATTGATGCTATTAAGAGAACTGGAGCTGAAATTAAAGGTCCAATTCCATTACCTACAAAAATCAAAAGATATACAGT
>Ga0256828_1000624_pt1 | contig 23249 bp, 17 predicted proteins | sample CV88metaG_FD_185993 | JGI IMG/M metagenome (GOLD analysis project Ga0256828, IMG submission 185993) | Hydrothermal vent microbial communities from East Pacific Rise, Pacific Ocean - CV88 | ecosystem: Environmental > Aquatic > Marine > Hydrothermal vents | place: Pacific Ocean: East Pacific Rise...
AATACATTTCATAATTCTAAATTATTTTTCATTTATTTTTAAGTTATCTATAAAATTTAATAAATTTTTTATCTTTTCCTCTTTTGCTGCTAAGTTTTTTCTTAAATTAAATCTTTTAATTCATTTAAAATTATACTTATTTTCTAAATATTCAGTTGCTCTTCATATATCAAAATTATATTTTGATCCTGTTTCCTTAAATTGAAGATGTAATTGAATAATATCTCAAATAAAAATAGGGAAGATAAGCTTATCCATATTATCTAAATACATGGAATCAAGTTTTTCTAAATCTTCAAATCATACTTTTCACATAAACAATAATGAAAAATCTCCTCATTTTTTTAAATATTCTCTAGTTTTAATCATTCATCTTCAATAACTAATATCTTTATGTTGTCATCATTTTAAAATAGTTGAATAATTTCTTTTTTGCCTTAAAAATTCATTTGTTGGCTTTCTTCTAAGAGTATGCATTTTATTATAAATTTCTAAAAATTTATAAAAATCATCACCAGAAGATATCTCAGAATAAAGGATTTTAGCCATATATGTAGGAATAAATTCCATTGTTTCAATAGTATCTCATACTAAGAATGCTTCCATTACTTTTGCTAATCATTCTTCTTTTTCCAAGTTCCTTGCTCATCTAAACTTTCAAAGCATTATTTTATTATTATAAGAATTTATATAATGACTTTCTATTTCATGAACAATCAATTCTAAAACTCTTTTATAAGTTAATTTTTCATGAGTTTGTTTATTTGGTATTTCCAAATAAACATCTCAATCATATATACTAGAAGCATCAGTAATAATAGCTCTTTGTTCTAATCAATAAATATTTTCTAAAATATAGTTAAACAATTTAATATAATCATCTCTATCAATTTCTTCTCACCAAAAATTAAATTTATTTTTTTTCTTTTTTATTTTAGTCAAAACTAAATCTTGTTTTTCTAAAAAATTATTAATTTTGTTTATATAATTTAAAAAGAAAATTTGCTCTTCTGGATCTATAAAATTTCTTTTATCTACAAAAAGTGAAAATAAATAATGATGAATTAATTTTATTTCAGATAAAGTGTTTTTTATTTTCAATCAAAAATTGTCTTCTTCTATTTTTTCAATTTTATTAACTATATCTATTTTTTCTTCCTGAGTTAAATTATTTTTAATTCAAAGTTTCTCTAATTCAAAAATTAATCCTAATTTTACAATACTTAAAATCTTTTTTATATAAACAAGAGACTTATATAAAATTTGTCATCTAGTAGAAAGTGCATCATTTTTTAATTCTAAAATCAAAAAATCTAAGTCAGATATAATATTTTCAAGTTTTTCTTCTAAACTAAGCTTTATAAAATCAAATTTACTAGAATCAGAAACATTAAATCATCAAAAATCTGAAAACAAAGTAATATTAAAAAACCTATTCTCTCATAAATCTTTATAAGAATAAGTCATTTCAATAATTTTTTCTAGATTATTATCTAAAATAATTGAATTTATTTTAGATATGATAATGTTTTCAGTTTCAAAACTCATAGAAATATATTTTTAAATATACCTATATATAATACTCAATTTTACAAAAAAACACAAATAAAATAAGCCTTAAAAATATTGACATATATTTTTACTAAAATTGTTAAAAACTTGTTTTTCTTTGCTATACAAAAGAAAAAGAGTTATTGTTCACATTTTTTAAACACAAAACCTTGTCAAGGAAAAATATTACTTTGACTAAAATCTCAAAACAAATATATTAGATATAAGATAAATTTAGCAAATAAGAAAACAAAAAATGGAGAAACACTACAAACTTAAAAATATATTAGTAAATCTTTTATCAGAAATTAAAAAACAAGATTTTTTAGTTTACTTTAGAAAGATTTCTTTATTAAGTGAAACAAGTGATAAAATCATTTTTTGAGTTGTTTCGAATTTTATGAAAGATAATCTTGAAGCTAAATTTTATGATAAAATATTAAGAGCAGTACAAGCTGAAAATGAAAACATAAAAACTATTGAATTTAAAGTAGATAATGAAATAGACAATCCTTCAAATGCAAATGTAATTGATTGTGCAAAATTTTTAAAAGAAGCTTGAAAAAAAGTAAAATCAACTAAAATTTCTGAATCAAAAAAAGAAGTTGGTTCTACAATGAAACAAAAAAATAATGTAAATTCAAGATATGATTTCAAAAATTTTATTGTTTGAGTAGATAATCAATTAGCATATTCTGCTTGTGAGGCAGTAGCTAAAAATCCAGGTAAATCTTATAATCCATTATATATTTACTGAGAAGTAGGTTTAGGAAAAACTCATTTATTACAAGCTACTTGAAATGATATTTACAAAAAATATAAAAACAAAAAAGTAGTTTATACAACAGCTGATAAATTTATTACTGAATATGTTTCAGCAGTAAAAAAAAGAAAAGTAGAAACTTTGAGACAAAAATTCAATGATATAGATGTATTAATAATTGATGATGTTCAATTTTTAGCAAAAAAAGAACAAACTCAAAATGAATTATATAATATTTTCAATTTATTATATGATCAAAATAAACAAATAATTATTTCTGGTGATAGAGCACCAAAAGAGTTAGAAAACCTAGAACCTAGACTTAGATCAAGATTTGAATGGGGAATAACTGTAGATATAGGGAAACCGGATTTTGAAACTAGACTTGCAATTTTACAAGAAAAAGCAAGAGAAAGAGAATTTATGATTCCTCAAGATATAGCTGAGTTTATTGCTGCAAATGTAACTGAAAACATCAGAGAACTTGAATGAATCTTAAATCAACTTATTGCTGAATATGAATTAACAGGAAAAACTCCTGAATTAAATAAAATAGCAGAAAAACTTAAAAAACTAAGCTTTACAACTGATATTTTATGAGCAAATAAAAAAGTAGAAAATACTCAAAAAATACAAATTAAATCTTATGAAGATATAATTAATGCAGTTTCAAGACATTTTGGTATTGAAAAAGAAGGTATCCTATGAGAAAATAGAAAAAAAGAATTTATGATTCCTAGACAAGTAAGTATGTACTTACTTAAAACAAAAATGAACTATACATATGAAAGAATTTGAAATATTTTTTCAGGCAGAAATCATGCTGCAGTATTATATAGCTGTAGAAAACTAGAAAAACTTATCAAAAAAGACAATGTATTACTAAATGAATTAAATATAATTAGAGAAGGAATCTGATTATAAAAAACTCCAATTAATTTGGAGTTTTTTTCTTTTTTATTATTATATTTACAAATAAATATAACTATTTGAAAATGAAATTAAATGACATTTACACAGACTTAAATAAAACTATACATTTAAACAAGAAAAAAAAGAATAAAGAATTTATTTTAGAACCACTTAAAGCAAATATAGATAATTTTAACAGTCACTTAAATTCAATAATAAAACTAAATAAAAAGAAAAAAATAATTATAAATAAAAAAAATAAAAAAAACATTGATTCAATTAACAAAAAAATATCAAAAAAAATAGATCTAAAAAAAATCATTCAAAATCAAAAACTTATAAACAAACTAATAAACTCTATAAAAGATTTATTTATTTATAAAAAAAATAAAACAATAAAAATAAAAACGAACAAAATAAATCAATTTAAAAATAATACAAATATAGACAAAAACAATACATATAAAATTAAAAATAAATTTAAGTATTTTATATACTTTTTAACTATTGATTTTTTATTAGCTAATTTACTTTTCTGACTTTCAATCTTAAATTTAAAAAATATTTCTAGTAATAATTATGAAAGTAAAATAAAAAACAGCTATATTTTAAGTAATTTATCAGAATTATTATATTTTCCATTTAAAATAGTTCCTATAAGCAATCTTCAAAATACAATTCACACAAATTCAATTATAAAAAATACTGATTTAATACTTTTAAAATACATAAATCTTTATAAAAACAACAAAAATTCAAAACTATTTTTAACAGATACAATAAAAGAAAACAGGGAAGAAATATTATCAACTCAAGAAAATATAAATAAAATCAAATCTAGTTTAAGTAAAATTAAATTGGATAAAAATCCTAAATATTATAGTTATTTAACTAACTACAAAGAAGCAATAAATATACTTAACTTACTTACTCAAGACTTAAAAAACAATTCAAATATTTTATCTATTCTATGAGATAAAGAAGTTAGAAAATACCTTGTATTATTTCAAAATAATGATGAAATAAGAGCAACTTGAGGTTTTCCTGGAAGTGTATGAATAATTAGTATTTATAAATGAAAAATAGTAGATTTTAAAAAAGAAGATATATACAAATTAGAATGGGATATAAACAAAGAATACAAGAAAAAAATCAAAGCTCCATATTGATTAGACAAAGTAAATCCATACCTAACCCTTAAAGATTCAAATTTCTACTCTAGTTATTTCCAAAGTGCAAATCCTATCAACTTCTTCCTACAAAAATGAGAATTCAAAATGGACTGAATAGCTTTTATAAACACAAATACTATTAATGAGATTTTAAAAGTAATCTGATGAGTTTATTTTAAAGATATAGATGAGAAAATAAATGAAGATAATTTTAATGAACTAATTTCTATACTAGTTGAAGCAAAAATTTCAAAAAAATGAACACTTTGAACTCCTAAAAAAATACTATTTGATTTTGCTAAAAAATTAGAAGAAAAAATCAAGAAAAACTGAAATATTAAAAAAATAGCAAAAATATTAATCAATGATATAAAAAATAGAGAAATATGAATTATCCTATTTAATAAAAATGAAAATGAATTTATAAGAAAATTATGATTAAATTCTGATATAAATTTTGATAAATATACAAATTACATTTATCCAATTTACACATCTCTTAGCCAAAATAAATCAGATAGGTATTTAGATATAAATTACAATATCACAACTAAACAAACTAGGAAATATAACAAATGTAACTATGAAACAAATTTAAACATTACACTAAAACATACTTTTACAGATAATGATAAACAAAGACTATTAAATAATTTTAAAAAATACAATATTACAAATAATACTGAAAAATTATTAAATATTCAATGACAATGAAATAATAAACAATTTGTAAAAATAATTTTACCAAAATGAAGTATTATTTCAGCAAAAACTAATTCCAATATTTGAAAAAATGTAAACTCAAATCTAATTACATTTTTTACAGATTTAAAACCTTGAGAGAAAAAACAATATAATTTTAAATACAAAATACAAAATAAAGAATGTGATAACTACATTTTCTCTCTATTAAAACAACCTTGAATAAAAAAATACAATATAAATTATAAATTTATTAATTATTCAAACCAAACAAAAGAACTAAAATTTGAAAATCTAAAAAAAGATTTTTATTACATTGAAAAATAATATTTTTTAGTTACAATTTAAAAAAATATAAATATTTAGTTAATTATTTTTTATGTTAAACAAATTAAAACATATAATAGCACTTGATAATCCATTAAGACTTACTTATCACAAAATAAGAGCAATTATAGCCAATTTATACTATGGCTTTCCTAGTAAAGATATGGTTATTGTTTGAGTTACTTGAACAAACTGAAAAACAACAACTTGTAATCTAATAGCAAAATGATTAATAGAAAACTGAGAAGATATCTTTATGTTTTCTACTGTAAATATCATTATGTGAAAAGAAGAATTTACAAATACTACAAAAATGACTTCACCTGATGTTTTTGAATTACAAAGATTACTTAAAATAGCTAAATCTAAATGAATTAAAAAAGCTATTATTGAAACTGCTAGCCACTGAATTTTGATGAATAGAATTTGGGGACTAGATTATGATACATTAGTTTTAACAAACATTAGTCAAGATCATCTAGATTTGCATAGAACAATGGAAAATTATGTAAACACAAAACTTAAAATCTTTAAAAATCTTATTACTTATAAAAGAAAAGACTGAGTAAAGAAAAATGCTATCATAAATATAGATAGTGATTATGCAGATGTATTTTTAGAAGAAACTTATGATTCTTTATATACTTACTGAGAAAACCCAAAAGCAACAATTCAAATAAAAAACATAGAAGAAAAAAAAGATTATAGTTATTTTGAGCTTGAAATCCCAGGTTGAAACCTTAAATTAAAAACAAAATTAAGATGAATTTTTAATATTTACAACATCACTGCTGCAGTATGAGTTTTTACAAGTTTTGGTATTTCAAAAGAAAAAATCTCAGAAATTGTAGAACATATTAGTTGAGTTCCAGGTAGACTTGAAGAAGTAGAAAATCAAGAATGAATTCAAATTTTTATTGATTATGCACATACTCCAGATGCACTAGAAAATGTACTTGATTCATTAAATAAAATCAAAGAAAACTGAAAAATTATAACAGTTTTTTGAGCAACATGAGACAGAGATAAAACAAAAAGACCAATTATGTGAAGAATTGTTTCTGAAAAATCTGATAAAGTAATTCTTACTCAAGATGATGATTATAGTGAAAAAACTACAGCTATTATAAAAGATGTATTACCTTGAATAGAAAGAGCTGAATGAGAAGATTTTTGGATTATTCCAGACAGAGAAGAAGCTATTAGAACTGCACTTATAACAGCAGAAAAGTGAGATATTGTACTTATAGCTTGAAAATGAGATGAACATGTTATGATAACACAAAACTGACCAGTAAAATGGCATGATAAAACAAAAGTTTTAGAAATACTTAAAGATTTAGATGATAATAAAATAGTATAAAATATATGAGCCTTTATTTAAAATACAGACCAAGAGATTTTAATTCCTTAGTTTGACAAAATTTCATAAAAGAAACATTAAAAGAAGCAATAAACTCAAACAAAACAGTTTGAGCTTATCTTTTTTGTGGTCCAAGATGAACAGGGAAGACTTCTACTGCAAGAATCATGGCTAAAGCTCTAAATTGTACAAATTTAAAAGATTGAAATCCTTGTAATGATTGTGAAATTTGTAATTCTATAAACAATGAATCATTAATAGATGTAATTGAAATAGATGCTGCTAGCCATACTTGAGTAGACAATATAAGAGAATTAATTGAAAGAGCACAATTTTCACCAACTCATGCAAAATACAAAGTCTATATTATAGATGAAGTACATATGCTTAGTAAAGGTGCTTTTAATGCACTTTTAAAGACATTAGAAGAACCACCTTCTTATGTAAAATTTATTTTAGCAACCACTGAAACACACAAAGTTCCTGATACAATCATATCTAGATGTCAAAGATATGATTTTTCAAGGATTTCTGAGGAAGACATTAAAAGCAGACTAGAACATATTGCAAAGCAAGAAAATTTAGAAATAGACCAAGAATCACTTGACTATATTAGTCAAAATAGCTGAGGTGGACTTAGAAATGCAATTAGTTTATTTGAACAATTAATCAGTAATAATAAGATTCAATTTGAAACTATTATAAACACACTTTGAATAGTAAATAAAGAAAAATTAAATGAATTTTTAAATAAACTACTAAACAAAGATCCTAGCATAATTTCAGATATAGATAAACTAATTTCTCAATGAAAAAACTTAAAACTATTTTTCAAAGAATTAATTTTTTTCATAAAAGAAAAAACAATAGAACAATTAAAAGCTAATAAAAACATTTGAGAATATATAAATCTTTTAGAGATCCTAGATGATACTTATAGCAAAACAAAAAACTCACTTGATGAAAATCTGACTTTTAATATCTGAATATTAAAAATACTTAATTGAAACCAAGTACAAGTCAAACAAACAGAAAAACCAAAAACACTAACACAACAAACTCCTCAACCATCTAAAAAAGAATGTGTTTATACTAATATTCAAGAAGAAGAAAATAAACAAGAAATAAAAAATAAATCACTAGATATAAATGATATTTGAGATATTTTTTGATGAAATACTGAAACAAAAGAAGAAAAACAAGAAACCCCTTCAAACAATTCATGAAGTTTTAATAAAGAAGAATTAATAAAAAAACTTAAAGAATTATGAGCAAAATGAGCTTTAACTATGGGTATTAGATGAGCTAATTGTCAGATAAATTGAGATATATTTGAAATAATATTTCCAACAAGTATTGCACTAAAATCAGCAAACACAGATGATAATCAAATAATTCTAAAAAAAGCACTAGGAGAATTAAAACTAGGAGATTTAAATCTAATTATTAAAAGTAAATAAATGTTTTGTATAGTTTCTACATTTTCAAAAACCTTTGATGAACTTGGATTAATTTATTTTATTCCAAGTTTTTTAGAAGAACAAATAAAAATATGACAATTTGTAGAAATACCTATTTGAACTAAAACTGAAATAGCACTAGTTTTAAAAATATGAAACTTAAAACAATTAAATACAGAAAATATCCCAGAAGATAAAATAAAATCACTTATATCAATACATGACCAAACTCAATTTTTAAATGAAAAACAAATAGAAATACTATTTTTTATTTCAAAATTTTATTTTTCTCCTATTCACAACTCTACAAGCTTATTTTTTCCAAAAAATTTAAGAGAAAAAATAGAGAAAAATAAAATAAATACTAAACTAACATCTAACAAAGAGGAAGAACTTAAATATAGTTTTAATTTTAATAAAAAACTGTCAGAAAAACAAGAAGAAATTTTTAAAAAAATTAATCTGTCAACAGAGGATTTTAATCCTATGAATAACAAATTCCTACTACATTGAATAACTTGAAGCTGAAAAACTGAAATCTATATAAAATTAATTAAAGAACAGTTAGATAATAAAAAGCAAAGTCTACTTTTAATCCCAGAAATAATCCTTACAAACCAATTAGAAGAAAGACTAAAAAAAGTTTTTTGAGAAAATATTTTAGTGATAAATTCTTCTATCACAGAAGCAAACAAAACAAAAGCTTGGGTATCAATTTACCAAAATAATGCTAAAATCATCATATGAACAAGATCTGCTCTTTTTTATCCTTATCAAGATTTATGACTAATAATCATAGATGAAGAACATGATAATTCCTATATCTCAGATCAAGCTCCTAGATATAATTCTATTGAAGTAGCTAACAAAATAACTGAACTATATTGAAATAAACTACTACTAGCAAGCTGAACACCAAGCATAAAATCAATATATATGGCTATAAAAGGGAAGTATCAATTATTGAAATTATTAGAAAAATTTGACAAATAAGTTAATTACAGTATATTTATTACACTAAGGAGGAAACATGAAATATAAACAAGAATTAATCCTTTTGATTGTAATAATTTTAACAATCATAGGAATGTGTTTCCAAGGAGCTTAATAGCTCCTTTTTTTTATTTTCTTCTCTTTTTTATTTTTTCTCAAAATTTATTTTTCATTCTTTTAATTTGTCTATCAGAAAGTTTTTCTTCAAGTACTAAATTAAGTTCAGCCTCCTCATCAAATAGATTAAAATCCATATCTATTCAATTTTCTAGCTTAAATCTATAATCCTCATAATTTCAATAAGAAATTGAAAGTTCTTCATTTTCTATAAACCATATGTTTGTAGCAAGTTTATTTACAAAATATCTATCATGTGAGATAAATAATATAGTTCAAGAATACTTATTCAAAGCTTCTTCCAAAGCTTCTCTAGTATCATAATCAAGATGATTTGTTGGTTCATCAAGAATTAATAAATTTGATGGAGTTTGTCACAAAATAGCAAACAAAAGTTTTGAAGTTTGTCATCAAGACAAATCTAAAACCTTTTTATCTAAATCAGTTTTTTCAAATAAATAATGTTTTAAAAATCAAATCAAATGTTCATCTGGATATTCAAGTCAAAACTTCATAAAATTTTCTCTAACTGTTTTATCTTTATCCAATTCTTCATGTAACTGAGAATAATAAACAATTTTTGTAGTTTTTCATTTATTAAAATATCAATCCAAAACTGGTATTTGTCACATTATAGTTTTAAGTAATGTAGATTTTCAAACCCCATTTTCTCAAACTATTCAAATTCTTTGTCACTTAAATAAAGTTGCATCAGAAATGTAAAACAATGGCTCTTTTCTACCAATAAACACTTCCTTAAAAATAAGCATTTTTTCTGATGATTCCTTATATTCTTCAAAAAAGAATTTTGGTTTTCTTGGAATATAAGGCTTTTCAATTTTTTCCATTTTATCTATCATTTTTTCTCTTGACTTTGCCCATCAAGCTCTAGAACCAGCTCTAAATCTATTTATTAATTGTTCTTGTTTTTTTATATATTCAGCTTGTCTTTCCCAATCTTGCATTTTTTTCTTTTCTCTTCTTTCTCTTTCAAGCACATATCAAGAATAATTTGTATGATAAAATTCTATTCATAAATTACCTTGAATTTCATAAGTTTTATTACAAGTTTTATCTAAAAATTCTCTATCATGAGAAATAATAACATAACCTCATTTCCATTTATTTTTCAAATATGATTCAAGCCATTCAACTCAGGCTATATCTATAAAGTTTGTTGGTTCATCTAAAAATAATATATCAGGAGATTGTAATAAAATCTTAGCTAAAGCAATTTTAGTCCTTTGTCATCAACTTACTTCCACCAATTTTTTATCCAATAAATCCAAAAGTCACATCCCATTAGCTACACCATGAATTTTATTATCTAATTCATTTCATCAAATATTGTTAAATTGTTCCAAAAGAGAAGTATATTCATCTATTAAATCCATATTTTCTGGTTGTTCTCACATTTTTTCTTCTATTTCTTTTATTTTTTCATCCATTTTTAATACTTCAGTAAAAGCTTGTTTTAATTCTTCTTTTACAGTTTTTTCTTCATTATCTGAATATATTTGATTTAAATATCACAAACTTAGATTTCAAACATTTTCTATATATCAATCAAAATTTTTATTTTCTCAAATAAGCAACTTAAAAAAACTTGTTTTACCAACTCAATTTGGTCAAACAATTGCTATTTTATCATTCTCATTTAATGTAAATTCTATATTTTTTAAAACTTCTTTATCCTGAAATTCTAACTTATCAATTTTTATTTTTAAGTGCTTCATTTTTTTATTTAATTTTAACAAAATGATTTTAAAGATTTTCTAGTAAATGTAAACTAAATTAGCTAGTTTTTCTTTTGCATTATATAAGCTTTTTTATAAAATAAATAAGTATTTAATTTGATTAATAAAATAACAAAAGAAATGAGTATAAGAAAAAAAATAAAACCAAAATTACAAACACCTAAAAAACCAAATAAATCTTGGTTAGCTATAATTATTATTTCATTGATTTTAGCAAGTTTACTACCTTTTTTAAATGAAGTACAACAGTACAAAGATTATGAGATTTGAATAAATCAATTAGAAAGAAATTTTCAAGAATGAAAATATAAAGACATTATAATAGATTGAAATAAAGCAATTGCAACAGCTTCTTGAGAAATAGTTTATGAAGCATGAAAAGAAAAAATACCAAGAGACATTGTAATATTACCTAACAATGATTCTTTAAAAGATCTAGGACTTAAAAATCCAGATATAAAAACAACTATTACAATAAAAGATAAAACATCTGAACAATTTTGGTCAGAAATGCTACCAACTATCATTGCATTTGTATTATTTTTTGTAATAGCAATGATGTTTTTATGAAAAATGTGATGAATGGCAAATAATGCAATGACTTTTGGTAAATCAAGAGCTAGACTTTATGATAAAGATAAAAATAAAATTAGATTCAAGGATGTAGCTTGAGCAGAAGAAGAAAAACAAGAATTACAAGAAGTAGTAGATTTTTTAAAAAATCCTAAAAAATACAAGGATTTATGAGCAAAAATTCCTAGATGAATCCTTTTAATTGGTCCTCCAGGTACAGGTAAAACTCTTTTAGCTAGAGCTGTTGCAGGAGAAAGTAATGTTCCATTTTTAAGTATAAGTGGTTCTGAATTTGTAGAAATGTTTGTTTGAGTATGAGCTTCAAGAGTAAGAGACCTTTTTACAAATGCTAAAAAGATGGCTCCAGCAATTATTTTTATAGATGAAATAGATGCAATTGGTAAAAAAAGATGACCTGGTAATGGATGATGACATGATGAAAGAGAACAAACTTTAAATCAAATCCTAACAGAAATGGATTGATTTGATAATGATACAAATGTAATAGTAATGTGAGCAACAAACAGAGTAGATGTATTAGATAAAGCATTAACTAGACCTTGAAGATTTGATAGAAAAATCACTGTAAATTTACCAAATTTAACAGATAGAGAAGAAATATTAAAAGTTCATGCTAGAAATAAAAAATTAGCAAAAGATATAAATTTCCATAATATAGCAAGTTCAACTGTTGGCTTCTCTGGTGCAGATTTAGATAATTTATTAAATGAATCTGCTATAATTACAGCCAGAAAAAATAAAAAAGAAATAACTAATGAAATTATTCAGGAAGCTTTTGAAAGACTTATAATGTGATTAAGAAAAAAGTCACAAGTTATGAGTCAAAAAGAAAAAGAAATCACAGCTTACCATGAAGTATGACATGCATTAGTTGGTAAATTATTACCAAATACTGATCCTGTACATAAAGTAAGTATAGTTTCTAGATGATGAGCCTTATGAGTAACTTGGTTCTTACCTGAAAGAGATAAATTATTAGTTTCAAAAGCTAAATATTTAGATGAATTAGCTACACTTTATGGATGAAGAGTTGCTGAAGAAATATTTTTCTGAAAAGAAAATATAACAACATGAGCGTCAAATGATATTGAAAGAGCAACAGATATTGCTAGAAAAATGGTTATGAGATATGGTATGTTTGATGATATTGGTGCTGAAAATTTTGAATGAGAAGTTGATTCTTATAGTAAAACTTGAATTAAACCTTTTTTAAGTGATGAAACAATTAAAAAAATTGACTCAAAAGTAAAAGAAATACTAAAAGAAGCATATCAAGTAGCTGTAAAATTAATCAAAGCAAATAAAAAACTACATGAAGAAATAGCTAAAGAATTACTAGAAAAAGAAGAAATAAACAAAGAAGAATTTGATAAATATTTTATTGACATTATATAATATTTATATATAATATACTATATATTATATAATTAATTTGTTTTTTATGAGTAACTTAGATAGGGAAGAATATAATACTAATAACCCATTCTTTCCAGTTAATGATCAATTAGATCAAGAAACATTAGTATGAGATCCTGAAAAAAGAAGAAATTGATGATATGAGCCAACTAAAGAGGAAATTCTAAAAGAATGTGAATATCTATTGAGTTTATCTGGAAAATAATCTAACATTAACTTGTTAGATTATTTTTTTTGTATAAAATAATCACAAAAAAATAATTAATAAAATAAATCTATGCATGAGTTTGTAAATTATATAGTAAATACAATTGGTGACCTATGATATCTCTGAATCTTTTTAATGATGGTAATAGAATCAAGCTTTATACCTTTTCCAAGTGAAGTTGCAATGATACCAGCATGATTTTTAGCTTTCAAATGAGAAATGAGTTTTTGATTAGCATTACTTGTGTGAACTTTTTGAGCAATAATATGAGCAACTATAAATTATTTTATAGCATATAAATTATGAGAAAAAGTTATATTAAAACTTATTAAAAACTATTGAAAATATTTTTTAATAAAAGAAGAACATTATAAAAAATCTGAAAATTATTTTTTAAAACACTGAAATATAACAATTTTTTTAGCTAGATTTATTCCAGCAATTAGACAATTAATAAGCTTGCCAGCATGAGCATTTCAAATGAATTATAAAAAATTTTTTGTTTACACTTGAATTTGAGCTTTTCTTTGGAATTTAATTTTAATGTCAATATGATATTTAGCTGGACAAAATCAAGAATTAATAAAACAATACAGTCATCAAGCATTAATTGGAATTTTTATTTTTTCTATAATAATTATAGTAATTTATATTCAAAAAAATAAAAAAACTACAACAAAAGGGTAGTTTTTTATTTATACCAATTAAGTCACATAATATAACTTATGTTAATAATCAATATTAACATAAGAATTAATTTGATTTTAATTATAACTAATAGAATTTTTAAAGTTACTTAGTATAATTCTTAAAAATTAAAATCTAAATTTAATTTAAACAAATATTTATTTAATTATATATAAAAATACTGTATAAAAAAATTATACAGTATTTTTACATAGATTCTATCTTAAAATAAATAATTATTTTTTTAAATATTATTAGATGTAATATTATGTGATATATGGTGTATATTTTTTTATATATTAATACCATATATTTTTATTTTATTTTTTCTTCATTTTATTGATTTTAGTCATATTTCCTTAATTTTTTCTTTTAATATATTATTATTGATTAATTTATAAGTATTATTTGAAATTATTATTGGAAAATCATATTTTCTAGTAAGTCATTCTAATTTTGCAGCTATATTAACTACATCTCATATAACAGTTATTTCCATTCTATTTTTTGATCAAATAGTTCACATAATAACATTTCAACTATTTATTCATATTCATACACTTATATTAGTCTTATTTTTATGGAAATTTAAATTATCTATATATTTATCAATTTTAATTGCTGTTTCAATAACTTCATCAGAAAATTTTCATCAAAAAACAATCATCATTCAATCTCAAAGAAATTTATCAACATAACCTCATTTTTTCTTTACAATTTCAACTATTCAATCAAAATATATATTTAATAATTTTAAAGCTTTTTCTGGAGATAATTTTTCACTTATCCTTGTAAATCAAATAATATCTAAAAACATTATATGTAAATCTTTTTCAATTAATGCTCATAAGTCAATTCTATCATTACCTTTTTTTCAAATATCTTTTAAAAAGGTTTCAGGAGTAAATTTTAATAAAACCTTCTCTAAATCATTATAGTCTTTTTTTAAAATATTATTTTTAATTATCGAGTACCTAAAATAATTAAAAAAATCTTTATTTTCTTTAAAATTTAATTCTCATTTTAAAGCATCCTTCATCTGTGTATTATTATAATCTTTAGTAAAGATGTTATTGTTTAATATTTTCATATACTTTTTCCCTTTTTTAAAATCTTTTTCATATAATTTATTTAATAAAAAAAATAAGGTTAAAAGAAAAAAATTAATAAAAAAGAAATAAATATTATATTCTTTCATTTTTTCAGAAACAAAAAAAAGCAAGCTATTGTACAAAATAGCTAAAAACAAAAAATAATTAATAATCCTAATACTTAATATTTTATTTTTTTTCATTATTTATCTTAAATATGAGATTTCTAAATTATAACATTCCTCAGATATTAGTCATTTATCAAATAAAGTATTCAAAGAGTCCTTCATTTGAATCATTCATTCTCACTTACTAGTTTCAATAATAGAATCAATTTTATGAGTTTCCCCTTTTCTAATAACATTAGAAACTCATACATTATTTAACAAAACTTCTGCAGATGCAATTCTTCAAGTTCAGTCTTTCCTATTTAATAGCTTTTGCCAAACAACTCAAATCAATGATTCTGATAATTGAGCTTTTATTTGTTCTTTTTCTCAAGCAGGAAACATATCAATAATTCTAGCAATAGTTCTTGCAGCTCAAGATGTATGTAATGTTGCAAAAACTAAATTTCAGGTTTCTGCAGTCCTTAATGCAAGTCTAAAAGTATCTAAATCTCTCATTTCTCAAATCATAACAATATCTGGTGCTTGTCTTAAAGAATATTTCAATCAATTATCAAAACTTAATGTATTAACTCATACTTCTCTTTGTTCAATTAAAGATTTTCAATCCTTATAAACAAATTCTATTGGATCTTCTATTGTAATTATATGCTTAGATTGAGTATTATTAATTATATTTAATAAAGAAGCTAATGTAGTAGATTTTCACGAACCAACTGCTCAAGTAATTAAAACAATACCATTTTTTTTATTAATAAAGGATTTAATAACTTCAGGAAGTCATAATTCTCAAAAATCTGGAATATCTGCAGGAATAATTCTAAAAACAAGTCAAAATCAATCTTTAACACCAAAAACATTAACTCTAAATCTGATTTTTCATAAAGCTAAACCAAAATCTAATTCTTTATTTTTATTAAAAGAATCTTGTTGGGTTTTATTAGATATTTGTAAAAATATACTATTCATAATTTCTTTAGAAAGAATTCAAAAATCATCTTGGAAAATCATTTCTCAATTAATTTTATAACAAACATTCTTATTAGGAGATAAAATTATGTCTGATGCTTTAATATTAAGTGCTTTTTTTAATATTTTTTTTATCATAATTATTATATTAACTTATATTTATATAAATAATAACATAAAGTAAAAAATAAAACAAAATTTTGACATACTTCTTTTTTTTATATAATTAAAATAATATAATTCTTAATAAGGCATTATGTACCTAGCACAACTTGTAACCACTAAAACAACTAGAACTTCTATTAAATAGATGTTTTTTGTGCTGATTAAGAAAATATAAAACACAAAAACTTCTATTTTAAAAATAGAAGTTTTTTATTTTAATTTTTAAATACTAAAAAATGAAAATATCTACAAAAAGACATTCTCTGTCACATATTATGGCTCAAGCAGTAAAACAAATTTTTCCAGAAGCTAAAATAGCTACTGGCCCTGATACTGAAGATTGATTTTACTATGACTTTGATTTTGGAGAAGCTGAAATTTCAGATAAAGATTTGAAAAAAATTGAAAAAGCAATGAAAAAAATTGTTACTCAAGGTCAAGATTTTAAAAAATTTGAAGTTAGTTATAATGAGGCTAGAGAAATTCTTGATAAAATGTGAGAATGATTTAAAAAAGAATTAGTGGATAAACTAGAAAGGTGAGATTTCAAAAATGAAGAAAAAATATCAGGAAAAATTAGCTTTTACATAAATATTTCAAAAGGTAAAAATAGTGAATACTACTCTTCCCTTCAAGAATATTTAAAAGAAAAATGATGTTTTGATTTTTCTGAGTTAGACTGAGATCAAGTAAAAAATCTAAAATTTATAGATATGTGTACTGGTCCTCATGTAGATAACACAAAGGAACTTGACCCAAACTCTTTTAAATTAGCAAGAATTGCTTGAGCTTATTGGTTAGGTGATGCAAATAATAAACAATTAACTAGAATTTATGCTTATGCTTTTGAAAACAAGGAAGAATTAGATAAACATTTAAAAATGCTTGAAGAAGCTAAAAAAAGAGATCATAGAATTCTTTGAGCTAAATTAAAATTATTTACTATTTCTGATTTAGTTGGGCCTTGATTACCTTTATTTCAACCAGCTTGAGCTATTTTAAGAAAAGAACTTGAAGATTACCTTTGGGATCTACACAAAACTAGATGATATGATAGAATTTGGTCACCACATTTAGCAAAAGAAGCACTTTATGAAACTTCTGGTCATGCAGGACACTATCTTGAAGATATGTTTAAAGTACATGGTGGTACTTCTAAAGAGGATTTCTTCTTAAAACCAATGAACTGTCCTCATCATATGCAAATTTTTGATGACAATCAGTTTTCATACAAAGATATGCCTATTAGATATTTTGAACCAGCAACAGTTTATAGAGATGAAAAATCTGGACAATTATCTGGTTTAACTAGAGTAAGATCAATTACTCAAGATGATTGACATTTATTTTGTAGAGTAAATCAAATAGAAGAAGAAGTAAAAATAGTAACTGATGTAATAAAAGAATTTTATACTACAATGTGAATGGTAGACAATTATTGGGTAAGTTTATCAGTTAGATGAGAAAATAAAGAAAAATATTTATGAGGTGAAGAAGTTTGGCAAAAAGCAGAATGAGCATTAAGAAATGTTTGTGAAAAAAATAATCTTCCATTTAAAGAAATTCCTTGAGAAGCAGCATTTTATGGACCAAAACTTGATTTTATGTTCAAAGATGCAATTGGAAGAGAATGGCAATTAGCTACAATTCAATGTGATTTTAATCTTCCTGAAAGATTTAATCTAAGTTTTAAAAATGAAAACAATGAAGAAGAAAGACCTGTTGTTATTCATAGAGCAATTTTAGGTAGTTTTGAAAGATGAATTTGAATGCTTATAGAAAATTTTGCTTGAGTATTTCCTCTTTGGCTAGCTCCAAGACAAGTTAAAATAATTCCAGTTTTACCAAAATTTGATGATTATGCTAAAAAAGTAGAAAATAAATTAAAACAAGCTTGAATTAGAGTAAGTTGAGATTATTCAACAGATTGACTAAATAAAAAAGTTAGAATGGCAGAAAAAATGCATAATAACTATATTTTAGTTGTTTGAGAAGTTGAAGAAAAAGAAGGAACAGTATCAGTTAGAAATTATAAAACTAAAGAACAAACAGTGGAAAGTTTACAAGATTTTAAAGATAGAATATTAGAAGAAATTAAGGAAAAAAGATTATAATTATAAAGCACCCTATATTTTGGGTGCTTTTTTATTGTGAACAAAAAGGACAATTTGGATCTGGATTTCCAGGATCACAATTGCAATTTGTACCACATTTTACAATAAAAAATTTCATATTGTAACTCCTTTTTTTTGATGTAAAAAGATTATATAGATTTTTATTAAAAGTAAATTGTTTTTTTAAAAAAATTAAATAAAATTATATAAATAATCAATAAAATATATTTATGAAAAATAAAAAAATTGCATTTTCATTGATAGAAGTAATTATTGCAGCATGAATATTAAGTTTAACTTTTTTTTGAGTATATAAATTAATTTGAGAAAACACTAAAATTATAAGTAATTCATCAAACTACACAACTGCTAATTGATTATTCTCTCCATTTAAAGAATGCATAAAAAATAATTATGATACAAATATTTACATAAAAAATAATCAAACTTTTTATATTTGATTAAAAAACTGTGAAGTAAAAGCTTCAACTTCAACCTGAATAACAATAAATAATATAGATTATATATTATATTGAAGTGGGACTTGAGATAATAGTTTTGATTTATATATAAAATTTGATGATTTAAAACTAAAAGAAAACTTTTTATTAAAGTAAAAAGATAAAATTGCAATTTTGTCTTTTTTTTATAAAATCACATAAATTTAAATATAATTAATAAACAAATATATGAATAATCAAATTTGAATAAAAAAAGGAGATATTTTAAATAATATTTTTGTTGAAAAACTTATTTTTTGATGAAAATGATTAGCAACTTTAAAACATTTAAATCCAGATTATAACTGAAGAAAAATAATTATTACTTGATGAGTAGTACCTGAAAGTATAGTAAATCTAAAAGTCCTAAAAAAGAAAAAAACATTCTTAGAAACCCAAGTAGTTGAAGTTATTAAAAAATCTCCTTTTGAAGAAGAAAATAAAGAAAATAAATACTGAATGTGCTGAGGTTGCAAATGGGTAAATATAAAATATGAAAAACAACTTGAAATAAAAGAAAATCAAGTTGAAGAAGCATTAATTAATCTGAATAAATTTGAAGAAAAATTAAAAGATAAATTTGAAAAAATAGAACCATCACCAACTATTAATTGATATAGAAACAAAGTAGAATTCTCATATTGAAAATATATATCAAAAAAAGAAAATATAGAACAACATTTTAATGTTTGATTTCATAAACAATGAGAATTCTCAAAAATTCAAGATGTAGAATGATTTATACTAATTGATGAGCTACAAAATGAAATTTTTAGAGAAATTAAAAAATTTAGTAAAACATTAGGATTACCTGTTTATGATCAATTTGATCAAAAATGATTCTTTAGACACATATTGATTAGAAGGACACATTATACAGATGAAATAATGCTTTTACTTTCATTTAATCCAAATTATTTTGAAGATAAACCTCACTTAAACAAAGAAGAAAAAATAAATAAAATTAAGGATTTTTTAATCTGATTAACTGATAAATATAAAGAAATAAAATCAATTTACTTTTCACATAATTTAAATAAAGCAGATACAGCAATTTGAGATTTAGAATTAATTTTTTGAAATCCAACAATAAAAGAAAATTTAATGTGATTAAATTTCAATATTTCCCCTACTTCATTTTTTCAAACAAATTCTACTTGAGCAAATAGACTATATGAACTTGTTTTAGATTTTGCAAAAAAAGAAAAATTAAAAGACTTTACAGTATTAGATTTGTATTGATGAACTGGTACAATTGGTATGATTTTTGCTAATGCTTGAGCTAAAAATGTTATTTCAGTAGAAATGGTTACTTCAGCAAGTAAAGACTGAGAAACAAATGCAAAATTAAATTGATTAGAGAATATTGAATTTGAAAATGCAAAAGTTGAGGACTTTTTAGAAAAATATTTAAAAGACTGAAAAAAAGCAGATCTATTAATAATAGATCCTGCTAGAGCTTGAATGCATCCTGATGCTTTACCCAATATATTAAAATTTAATACAAATCAGATTATTTATGTAAGTTGTAATCCATCAACTCTTTCAAGAGATTTAGAATATATTCTACAAAATTCTGATTATAAAATAGAAAAAATTAAAGCAATGGATATGTTTCCACATACACATCATATTGAAACAATAGTAAGTTTAGTAAAAAGCTAGTTTAAAACTAGCTTTTTTTTTGTATTTAACAAAATAATATGCTAATATAAATCTATAAATAATATTTAATAAACAAAAAATGGAAAATAAAGAATTATTTTACAAATTATTAGAATTAGCTTCAAAAGAAAAATATCCAGATATTCATCTAACTACAGGTAACTTTCCAATAATGAGAAATCATTCTTGAGAACTATTTAAATTAGAAAAATTAAATAACATTCAACTTAAAAAATTAACAAAAGATATTGTTAAAGATTTTATAATTGAAATTATATGACAAGAAGGCTTTGAAAAATTTATTGAAAATAAAGAATTAGATACATCAATAGAAATAACAAATGAAGATAGATACAGAGTTAATTGTTATATTGATACAGCTTGATATTCTATTGCACTTAGAATTATTCCAAAAGATATTCCTACTATAGAACAACTTGGATTATGAAAACAAGTTGAAAATATGTGTAAAAAATCAAAATGATTAATTTTAGTTACTTGACCAACTGGTTCAGGTAAATCTACAAATCTTGCAGCAATGATAGACTATATTAATACAAATTATAAAAAGCATATTATAACAATTGAAGATCCTGTAGAATTTTCTTTAAAGTCAAAAAATTCACTTATAAATCAAAGAGAAGTATGAGCAAATACTCATTGATTTGCACAAGCTATTAAATCTTCTTTAAGAGAAGACCCAGATATTATAATGATTTGAGAAATGAGAGATCCTGAAACTATAAAAGCTGCAATCACATTAGCAGAAACAGGACATTTAGTTTTATCTACATTACATACAAATGATTCAGTACAAACAATAGATAGAATTGTAGATGTATTTCCTTCTGTTCAACAAAAACAAATAAGAATGCAATTAGCAATGAGCTTAGTTTGAGTAATATCACAAAGATTAATACCAAGAGCAGATAAAGATGCAAGAGTTGCAGCTAGAGAAATATTACTTACAAATGATGCAGTAAAGAACTTAATAATTTCAGCAAAAACACATCAATTATACAATGTTCTAGAAGTATCACAAAAAGAAGGAATGATATTAATGGATAAATATCTAGTAGCATTATACAAAAAAGGACTTATTTCAAAAGATAGCTTAATAAGCTTTTCAAGAGATAAAGAATGAGTTGAAATGCTTATTAAATAATTATTTAAATTAATCAAAGTAAAAATGGAAACAGAAAACCCAATATTAAAATACAAGGACCTTTTATTGAAAAATTCATTTTTTGAAGAAATTAACCTAAAACAATGAGATATTTTAATTAAAGAATGAGAAAAAGACAACAATATCTACTTTGTTTTAGATTGAAAATTAAAAGTTGAAAAATACACAACAATAGAAAAAAATGAGGTAAAACAATTAGCTATTATTGAAAAATGAGCTTTTTTATGAGAAGCTTCATTTAAAAGAGATACACCCAAAGAAGTAACAATAAAAGCCAATGAAGAAACAAAATTATTGAAAATAAATGCAAAAGAATGATTTTTAAATTTTGTTAAACAAGAACCAAAGATTTGACTAGAAATATTAGTAGAAATAATTGATACATCAAATAAAAGATTACTTGAATCAAATAAAAGATTAACTAGTATTCTAAAAATGAGTGAGGAAATTGCTAGTATTAAAAATTTTGATAATAAAAATATTTTTAAATTAATAGATTCTTTTTCAAAAATTATTGATGTAGAATATATTATATATTTAGAAAGAAATCCAATCATACAAAATTATATGACTATAAAATATGACACAAGACTTGAATGAAAAATGCAGGATAATATTGTTGACTTATGAAATAAAAAATTAGATATTGAAGATATAAAAAAAGATTGAATAGAAATAACCAAATATAATATAATTAAAGCATTAAAAAATTGAAATAAAATCATTTGATATTTAGTTTTTTGAAGAGAAAATAATAATTTTACAGATCTTGATACAAAAAATATTATACCTATTTCAAATATGTTAGCCTGAGTACTAAAACAAAAAGAATATCTTGAAGAACAAAAAAATAGAGATTATTTAGATAATATGTAAAAAACACTAATCAAAATTGATTAGTGTTTTTATTTCTTTTAATGGTGGATTCACCGGGGCTTGAACCCGGGACCTACCGCTTAAGAGGCGGGTGCTCTACCAACTGAGCTATGAATCCATAGTTTGTAGAATAGATTTTATAAAAAATAATAGCAAAATCAAATTAAAATTTGTCTTTTTAAAATTTCAAATTAATATTTATATACATTATTATTTAAATATATATATGAATATAGAAAATATAGATATAAGTAAATACAAAGAAATAGCTATAGAATGAGTCTTAAATTATACACCAAAAATTATTTGAGCCTTACTTACATTATGGATATGATTTAAAATAATTAATTTTATTGTAAATATTGCTGATAAAGCAATGAAAAAAGCAAAAGTAGAACAAGCTTTAAAAAAATTTGTTGAATCAATGATTTCTGCAATTTTAAAAGTATTATTATTACTTACTGTTGCTTGAATGATATGAATACAAACAACTTCATTTATAGCTATATTAGGTGCTGCATGATTAGCTATTG
>Ga0256828_1000625_pt1 | contig 23231 bp, 25 predicted proteins | sample CV88metaG_FD_185993 | JGI IMG/M metagenome (GOLD analysis project Ga0256828, IMG submission 185993) | Hydrothermal vent microbial communities from East Pacific Rise, Pacific Ocean - CV88 | ecosystem: Environmental > Aquatic > Marine > Hydrothermal vents | place: Pacific Ocean: East Pacific Rise...
GTATGGGTGGACTTCACATGAAAGTTGGAGGATATGTAGTATCTTCAAAACTTTTTGCTGAATCACTTTTTGCTGAGCGTAATGTTGAGTGGCTTATTGGTGCTCACACATCTAAAGTTGAACCTGGTAAAGTATCTTACGAACTTCTTGATGGAACAATGGGTGAAGAAGAGTTTGATTTTGCAATGCTTATCCCACCATTCGCTGGTGTTGGTCTTAAAGCTTATGCTAAAGATGGTGCTGATATTACAGATACTGTTTTTGCTCCAAATGGTTTTATGAAAGTTGATGCAAATTATGGTGCTGGTGCTTATGAAAATTGGAAAGCATCTGATTGGCCTAGAACTTACCAAAATCCAACTTATGCAAATATGTTTGCTGCTGGTATTGCTTTTGCACCACCACATATTATCTCTAGACCTATGAGTTCTCCAAATGGAACTCCAATCAATCCTACACCACCTAGAACTGGTATGCCTTCAGGTATCATCGGTAAAGCGGTTGCACACTCTGTATGTGACTTAATGACTAAGGGTGAAAATGCTCATTTACATGAAGCTTCTATGGCTGAAATGGGTGCTGCATGTGTTGCTTCTGCTGGTAAAGGTGTATTTAGTGGTACTGCTGCTGCTATGACTGTTTATCCTGTTGTTCCTGATTATGAAAAATACCCAGGTACTGGTCGTGATACAGATTATACTTTTGGTGAAATTGGTCTTGCGGGACACTGGATTAAACATATCCTTCACTATCTGTTTATCTACAAAGCTAAACTTAATCCGGGTTGGACTCTAATCCCAGAATAGAGACAAAAGAATAAATAAAAGGAAAGATACAATGAAAAAAGAAGAATTAAATTTCGAAAAGAGTGATGATTTTAACTTAACAATGATTCCAGGTTCTTTTGCTAGAAAAATGAGAACTTGTGTAATCTGGCAATTCATTAGATTTGTTGCGATTAACATTAAAATGATTATAGTGGTTCAAAAAAGTCACTAAGAGATAAGAAGCTCTTTTTGGAGAGCTTCTACCCTCCTGCAAACAAGGTTACTCCCCATGATAAAAGATATAGTTACATACCCTTCCCCATTAAGTGTTGAATATGCTACTGATGTAAGAATTTTCAATGAAAATTTATTTGCTTTGATAGATGATCTTAAAGATACTATGAAAGAAAATAATTTAGATGGTCTTGCTGCCTTTCAGATAGGTAGTTACTATAATGTAGTGGTTGTCAAAGATGAAAATGGAGAACTTTTAGAGTTAATAAATCCACGACTTATCAGCCATAGTGGTTCAGTGACTACAGAAGAGACTACAGCATATTACCCTGAAAAAACAGTTCCTATCAAGCGTTATGAAAATATTAGCATTGTCTATCAAGACAGAGATGCTAAGGATAAGACACTTAAAGCTAGTGGCAAACTCGCTATTGTCATACAAAGAAAGATCGATTATACTTTTGGGGCCACATTTATACAAAGAATGGATAAAGAGCAAAAAGAGCGATTTGAACTTTCTCTAGAGTATGGTGTTGATGTTGGGACTGCAGATTATTGTCCAACAACATTTAAACGCGATAAAATTATTACAGTAATAAATATCACGATGATTCTTATGGCTCTAAATTTCCTTGTTTCTCTTTTTCTTTCAGATGAGCTACTGCTTACCCAACTGTGGGAGTACCAACTCTATGCATCTTTTGGTGTTGTTGGATTAAATGTAATCTATTTCTTTTATGCTCAATATGAAGGTAAACAGTACACCTCGTGTAGCTCGTGTCAAATAGGCAATATTATAGGAACAGCAACCATATCACTTATAAAACTTTCTGTTTTAATGTTTCTCTCTTATATGTTTTTAAAACCATAATAGAGCAATATTATGGTGAAGTATAAGATCCCAACACTCATACAGGTTCAAGACACTTTTATAGCATCTAAACAAATTATCTTAGAGCAATGGGTTTCTTATGACTCACCAAAAGAGATACTCAAGCTTCATGAAATTGATGAAGAATACTTTGTTGAGAAGTATGCAAGTGGAGTATTTGATTATTTTATGGGTGTTATTGCTGGAGATGTAGAGATAGGAAACTGTCCTGTTATGCAAGAACTTCTAGTGTATTTAAAAAATCGAGAAATCAGTGCAGATGAACTTTTTGAAATCTGTAGCCATTTTCGTCGATCAATGGTAGATTTTTCTTATGATGTGAAATTAAATTCTAAAGAGCTTTTTGATGAAATCTCTTATATTTTTGATAAAAATTTTCGTGGTATTTTAAAGTTTTATACCGATACTATCTTTCAAAAGCTTATAGATGCAAGGCAAGAAGCGGTACAGGCTGGACAAGCTAAAGAGTACTTTCTCTCCAATATGTCTCATGAAATCAGAACCCCACTCAATGCAATTTTAGGTTTTGTTAATCTTCTTATAGATGAAGATATATCCCAAAAACATAGAAATTACCTAGATATTATCCACGATAGTGGAGAAAATCTTTTAAGTATTATCAATGATATTTTAGATTTTTCCAAACTAAGAAGTGGTGAGTTTACTATCGAGCCAAAGATGTTCTCTCTTCATGATGAGATAAGTCACACTATGGAGCTTTTTGTTGCAAGTGCTAACTCTAAAGATATCACCATTACCTCTTTTATAGATCCGAAAATTCCAAAAGAGATGTTTGCTGATTCTTTAAGAATTAAGCAGATACTTTCAAATTTTTTAAGTAATGCTATTAAATTTACCCCTGTCAATGGTAGTATTAATGTAGATGCAAGTTGCCATGATAAAAAACTTCGCATCAGTGTAACAGATACAGGGATAGGGATACAAAAGAGCGATATTAAGAAGATTTTTTTCGCCTTCGCTCAAGCGCAATACTCTCAACAAAAGAACTTTGATGGGACTGGATTGGGGCTCTCAATCTGTCATCAGCTAGCAGAGCATATGGGTGGTTATGTAGATGTGAAATCTGAGCTAGGGAAGGGAAGTACTTTTTGGATGGAGATCCCAATAGATATCCATAATGAAAATTGCTTAATTTTTGAAGATATAGATGAATTTAAAAAACTAAAAATGGAACTTTTACTTAATGATAAAAAGATGAACTTTCAGTTTGAATCTTTTATCCGTTATGCAAATATATTTGATATGAATATAGAGCTAGTTTCCTCTTTCTCCGATAATTTTGATGTGGGTCTTTTTATCCATGAACATATAGATGACACCATTACAAAAGAGATTCTTAATTCAGATAAAAAGTATATAGCATTAATGAGTAAACAGTATGATATTTATGAACACCATCCCCATATTCAAGCGATGTGTTTTCCACTTTATTGTTCTAAAATTTACATGACATTTAAAGAGCTTTTATCTTTACAAGAATACTCTCCATATAGACGAGATATAGCACAAAAATTTATGGGTCATATCCTTGTTGCTGAAGATAACGAAGCCAATCAGGAGCTTATTAAAATCCTGCTTGTAAAATATGGCCTGAGTTTCGACATAGCACATAATGGCCTGGAAGCCTTTGAGCTTTATAAGTCCCATAAGTATGATCTTATTTTAATGGATGAGCAGATGCCAATTATGGATGGTAATGAATCGGTTCAAAAGATTATACACTATGAAAATGAGCTTGGATTAAGTCATACTCCTATCTCTGCATTAACGGCTAACGTCATTAAGGGTGCTAGAGAAAGGGGTCTTTTAAGTGGTTTTGATGCTTTTTTAGGAAAACCTATAGTACTCAAAGATTTAGAACGAGTGTTTATGACCTATTTGAAGGTAGACAATATCTCTAAGGTGAAAAATCTCGATATCGTAGATATACCATCAGAAGAGGCAAGTATCATAGTTGGACTCGATAAAGAAAAACTGACAAAAGAGTTAATGTTAAGTGATGATGAGTTGATTATGTTACTGAAACTCTTTATCAAAAAAATGACTAAGATTATCCCTGAACTCGCTGAGGCTATTGATAAAAAAGATTATAAGAAGATAGCACTTACAGCACATAGTATTAAAGGTTCTAGTGGTAATTTTAGGATAAATTCTCTTCAAAAAAGCTCAAGTGAGATGGAGAAGATGGCAAAAGAGTTTAACGAAGACTTTGATTATATCGCTTCGTTTGAAGCGATCAAATCTCAAGTAGAAGAGATAAAAATTCTTTAGTTTTACTCTTCTATATAGTAACCGATACCTGAAGCATTTTTGATAATGTCTGTTTCAAGTTTATTGCGTAAACGCCATACTAATGTTCTTACACTATTCTCAGTAGCACCATGCTCATCCCACACATAGTTCATAGCTTGTTCAAAGCTTACAACAAGACCAAGTTGTGCAACAAGTAAACGTAAAAATGCATTCTCTTTTTTGGTAAGCTTGATTTTTTTACCCTTATAGAATGTTTCACATATACTAATATCTAGGTGGTAATTCCCTCCAAAAGGGACAATTGGCTTATCTGATGCACGCTTAGAGTAAAGAAGTTTCTCAAGGTTAAGTTTATCAACTTTAAGGGAGTTTATATCTTCTTTTCTTTCATTCTCTAAATCATATTTAAAAAGTGCCATCTGTATCGTTGCATGAAGTGAACTTGGATCAAAGGGCTTGACAATATAACCATAAGGTTCTGTTTGTTTGGCTTGAACAATAATCTCATCATCACTATAGGATGTAAGGTAGATAAATGGGAGGTCATGCTTTTTTTTGACAATTTTAGCAAGTTCAATCCCATCATTGCTCTCTTGAAGAGAGATATCAATGATAACTATATCAGGAGAGAGAGTTGATATCTTATTTTTTGCCTGAGTAACATTGTCACAAATCGCTATAACATTGTAGCCATGTTTTTGGAGCGATATGTTAAGATTGAGAGCTGTAATCTCATCGTCTTCAACAATAATAATATTGTGTTTATTCATTTGTGAACCTTGGTATCAAAAAATAATGATATTATTGTGATAATTTAATAAGGTATTATAATATAACTTTTTATTATTTACAATAGTAATTAAAAAGAGAGTTTAAATTTAGCACTTTTTGATGTAAAAAAGTGACACTATTAACATCAATTGTGTTTTTTTAGTTTTGAATTTGTTGGATAAAGTACTTTTCCCGAGGGAACAACCAAAGAGGAGTTTTTGAGGTGAACCTCCTGATCATCAAAGAATATATGGGCTTTAAAGGATTTTAAGATCTTACTTTTTTCTATTCCACCTAGAAAAAAAGCTTCATCTACATAAACACCCCACTGTCTCAATGTTTTGATAACCCGTATATCTGATGGCGCATTTCTTGCAGTAACAAGTGCAATTCTTACAGGAGAAAACTCCATTTTCATAGGTAATCTCTCTTGTAATTTTGCAAGTTTTTTCAAAAAATTAGCAAATGGACCCTCATCCATTGGTATATTTTGTGATTTATCTTCGTTCTCATGGAAGGCTTGCATCCCTTTTTCTTTATAGAGAAGTTCACTACTTTCATTAAAAAGTACAGCATCCCCATCAAAGGCTATACGTACTTGAGTTGGATCTAGATTTGGTTTATATGTAGTGGGAGTTGAAAGTACGGCACAGGCACATATCTTCTCATCTGTGACCTTTTGAGCATCCTCTTCATTTGTTGTGAGAAAAAGGTCAACATCAAATGCATCCAAGTAATCTGCACTTGATTCTCCCGCAGTAAAAGCAGAACGGGTAATATCGAGTTTTGTCTTTCTTATGGTATTTAAAACTCTTACTCCTGTATCTGGAGAGTTTCGTGACATAATGACAACTTCTACAAGAGGTGATTCCCCTTTTTTTTGGTACTTGTTAAGATGAAGTAGGGCATGAATAAGTGGGTAGGCGATACCATGCTCTAAGATTATATCTTCTGTCTTTAGCATAAATTCTCTATAGATATCTATAGCAGTATCAGGATTTTTTTTAAAGGCATCCTTATAAAGTTTATCTGCCTCACTTAAATCAAACAGTGCTGTTGCTGAAATGCCAATAACGAGAGTATTTTCTAAACTATATGCCATAGTATCCCCTTTAATTAGCAATATTATAGTAAAATTTTGTTAAGAATGAAGGAATGAAGGAATGAAGGAATGAAGGAATGAAGGAATGAAATGGAATATTTTGTGTACATAGTTAAATGCAGCGATGAAACACTCTATACAGGGATAGCTACAGATATAAAGCGGCGTTTAGAGGAGCATAATAACTCTTCAAAGGGTGCAAAGTACACAAGAGTAAGAAGACCGGTGGAACTTGTTTACTCTGAGGTATGCGAAGATAGAAGCAGTGCCACAAAACGCGAATACCTTATAAAAAAACTCTCAAGAAAAGAGAAACTGGAGCTTATAGATGCTTAGACTTTTTGTAGATGGCGATGCTTTTCCAAACCTTTTAAAACCGATACTACTACGAGCCATAGAGAGACTGAAAATAGAAACCTATGTGTATGCAAACAAAAAGATAAATATTGGTAAAAGTAAATATATAGAGTACTTTATAGTCGATGCAGGAGCAGATGAAGCTGATGATAGAATCGTAGATGTACTCAAAGAGGGTGATTTAGTCATTACAGCAGACATCCCCCTTGCTGACAGAGTCATTAGTAAAAATGCTCATGCGATCGATCATAGAGGAGAGCTTTATAGTGTCGATAATATCAAACAGTATCTTGCTATGCGAAATCTTATGGAGAGCATAAGGGAGAGTGGAGAGATAACGAAGGGGCCAAAAGCTTTTGGGCAAAAAGATGCAGAGATGTTTGCAAATCAGCTTAACAGTTTTTTAACGAAGCATTATAAGTAGACTACACAAAAACTGCACACTTCCTAGTTACAATACAACTAGAAAAATCAAAGGAAGAAAATGAAATTATTTATACTCCTGCTATTTTTATTATTGAGCAGTGGATTAAGTGCAAGAGATTATAGTAACTCACCAACTTTACAATTTAACCCTCTTAGTGATGATGAGCGAAGAGTGATTGTAGAGAAGGGAACAGAGAGAGCTTTTAGTGGAAAGTACTATAAGTATAACAAAGAGGGAACTTACCTTTGTAAACGTTGTAATGCACCCCTGTACAAATCAAGTGATAAGTTTGATAGTGGTTGTGGATGGCCAAGTTTTGATGATGAGATACCAGGAGCCATCAAGAGAACACTTGATGCTGATGGATATAGAGTAGAGATAACCTGTGCAAACTGTGGAGCTCATCTTGGACATGTTTTTAAGGGTGAACATCTTACAGATAAAAACATACGCCACTGTGTCAACTCTATCTCTTTAAAATTTGAGGAGAAAAAAGCAGATGATTTAGCTCGTGCCTATTATGCTGGTGGATGTTTTTGGGGTGTAGAGTATTATATGGAAAAACTCAAAGGTGTAAAAAGTGTAGAGTCAGGGTATATGGGTGGAAAACTGAAAAATCCAACATATTATGATGTCTCTTATCGCAATAGTGGACAGATGGAGGTGGTAGAGGTTGTGTATGATCCTAAAATTGTCTCTTATGAGGAGCTTACAAAGAACTTTTTTGAGATTCATGACCCTACACAAACAAATGGTCAAGGTCCAGATATAGGAGAACAGTATAAATCTGCCATATTTGTATCTAATTTTCAAGAGAGAAAAGCAGTAGAGAAACTTATAGCAATTCTCGAAGCAAAGGGCTTAGATATTGCAACACAGATTAAAGAGAAAACACCTTTTTATAAGGCTGAAGAGTATCATCAAGATTATTATAAGCATAAAGGAAAAATGCCTTATTGTCATTCGTATAAAAAATTATTTTAGGCAGAGATATCGAGGTTAGGGGGTTGTTCTATTTTTTCTTGTGAACTATTTTGCTCTTTTGAATAAGTTTTTAAACCCTGTGTCTCCTCTTGTTGCTCTTTAGTGAGTTGTTGCTGTGCTTTCATCTCCATCATTTTTGCACTTGTTGCTACTGCAAAATCTTGCCCAGATGGGCTACCCGGTGCCATAGCCGAGGCAGCAATCTGTTTTGCCTTAGCTATGGTCTCTTCAGGAGTAGCACCACCTTGAGTAGAGATGGAAACTTCTCCACCAATGGCATACATTTTGCCATCGGGACCTTGCTGGTAGGTGTAACTGGCAGCTCCAGTCATACCACCTCCAGCTGCTTGGTGTGCAGCTTCATGTGCCTTGACTTCAGAGTCTCTGGTTTGCAGGTCTTTGACAAGTTTTTTCTCATCTTCACTCAGCTCTGTAGGATCAGATTTTTTAGATTCTTGAGCTTTTTTCTCTTCAAGTTCTTTTTCTTTTTGTGTTTGTTTTGTTTCTTGTCTTTTTTTATCTATTGGATCTTCATCAACTACAAGCAACTCTTTCTCATTGAGTTTGATTGTGTAAGTACTTCCAACATCGTATAAACTACTTGAACTTATCTGCATAATCTCTATTATAGCACTAAAATGGTATGATTTTACTAATTTAATTTATGGATAAACTATGCAATATAAACTAGAAGATGAGTATATAGAACTTTTTAAACTTCTCAAAGTCTTAGACCTGGTAGATACAGGTGCTCAAGCTAAAATGATAGTAGCTGATGGTTATGTAAAACGCGGTGATGAGATAGAAACTCGTAAACGTGCAAAGATAAGAGCCGGAGAGACTCTTGTAGTTGGTGATGATGTCACCATTGAAGTTGTGTAGTTCTTTAGAGTAAAAAAGAACTCACTAGCCCAATCGCTCCACCAAAGACTCCACCCCATACAACAAGCCAGCCAAGATGCTCTGCGATGAGTTTTTGAACAATCTCTTTGACCATTTGTGGTGTAAGCTCCTCTAAACGTGAATCTATAACACTTTCAATAGAAGAGAGCATATCATCGTTAAGTGATGAGTTTTGCATATGGTTTTGGAGTGTTTCATTAAATGCTTGAGAGTTGACTATCTTGATTACAGCAGATTTCATCTTTTGTGAAAAAGGTTCACGAAGGCTATCAAGTGCACTTTCCCCTCCAAACATTCCTAGCATACCACCAAAGGAGCTCTCCATTACTGTTTTAGAGAGTGCATCAAATGCAGGGCTAAAGTCAGTCTCTTCAATTATAGGCTCAAGATTGATTTTTTTCTCTTCATTAGCAAAAAAGTTTTCAAGTTGCTCGCGAGTAAAGAACTCTGCCATCATAAGGTTTTTAATGGCTGTTTTAAAAGATTCAAATCGAGCGGGAATAACACCAGAACCATACAATAGAGGCACTTTTTCAAAAAGCATATGGATCGCTAGTTGGTTCGTTATAGCTCCTGAAAGTGCAAAGAGTCCAGTATAAAGTAGCATACTGTGAAACTCAGGAAAAAGGTAGGAAAGTAGTACAAGTAAAAGGGCAATAGAGTTAGTTATAAAACTTTTATTTAATTTCAAAGTATCTCCTTATATTTAAATGCGAGATTATACTAAAACGCTATGATTATGTAAATAAAGAGAGAGAATTAAAATGAAACAAGAAACTTATATACTATTTGAAAATGAAAACTTAGAAACTATTGTAGATACTATTGCTACAGAACTTGAAAAACGCAACGAATCCCCTTTTTGGAAAGATAAGGTTGTTCCTTTTTCTAGTGCTATATTAAGTGTTTTAATCCCTTTAAGAGATAATAAAATGCTTTTTAATCCTCAGGGAAATTTGGAGGAGAAGCTTACACCCGAACTCTTTTTAGAATGGAGTGATTTTGTGAGTTTAAAGATGCTTGCATTTACTCTACAAAAATCCAATACGGCTAAGTCATTACAAAGAACAAACCTAGAAAAAGAGTTATGTGATACTTATGAAGAGATAGATTTAAGTCTACTTGGGGAGTATCTCTCCCTTTACACGGTAAATCTTGAAGATGAACTTTTAGATTTTCCAATCTCTAACTACAACTTACACCAAGGTGTAAGTAATGTTATCAAGTCTCTTTTATAAAATTATTTTGGGCGTTTTCGCTTGAGATTTTTTTTTGGGATGTAAAACTCAAGATTTGAGAGAGTTTTGATAGCAATAGCCCCATTTTCTACAAGGGTATGAAACCTTTTTTGTGTATCTTCATCAAAGAGTAGGGCTATATCTTCTTGGGTGAGAGGGCGTTTATCTAGGGTGTTAAGTATCTCTTCATCACTGTAGTAGCTATTGTTTGGTTCTGCATGAGTACGAGAGGCTATGTGGATAGGCAAAGAGCTATCAAACATCAAAGAGAGCTCTCTTAGCTCTTTATAGCTTACACCCATGACAGGGTAGGCTGGTGGTCTGTCAATCGTCCCTAAATCTACTCGTTCGATATCTAAGGTTAAGAGTACATCGTTGAGCTTTTGAACCTCTTGAGGTGTATCGTTAAGTCCATGCACAAATAAAATTTCTATAAAAAGTTTCCCTTTATATATCTTACTAAACTCTTGTACTTTTGTGACAACGTCCTCAATCTTTATACTAGGATGAGGTCTATCTATCTTTTTAAAAATATCACTGCTTATAGCATCTAAAGAGAGTTTTACTTGGTCTAGTTTTAAAAGGGCATCAAAGACTTTTTCATCTATTAAAGTAGCACTGTTTGTCAGTATAAGTGTCTCAGTTTTGTTTTTTATTTTATTGATTGCATCTATAAGTTTGCTAAGGTGAGGGTAGAGTGTTGGTTCCCCGTTTGCAGTGAGTGTAATCACATCTACTTTTTCATTGAGATGTTTTTGAAGTTCTACTATGATTTCTTCTACTGAGAGAGTTTGACTTTGCTTTGCTACCGTAGCAGCAGGTGCTAGCTCACAATAAAGACAGTCAAAATTACATTGTTTTAAAGCAGGGGAGAGGTCAATCCCAAGGCTCATACCAAAACGGCGTGAGTTTATGGGACCAAAGATGATGTTATTTTTTTCCACTAACTCTATGACACTCATCAATGAAATGTTTTGCATTTTCTACAGGTACATCTGGAAGTATTCCATGACCAAGATTAAAGATATGGCGTTTACCCTGCATAGTCTCTTGAATCACTTCTACACATTTTGTTGTTGCTTCTTTTGAGTAAAGACGACATGGTTCCATATTTCCTTGAAGAACATATTTCTCACCTAGTTTCTCTTTCGCAAATGACATTGGAGTAGACCAATCAACACCAAAAACATCAAAGTTACCATACACTTTATCTAAAAAAGCAGGAATCCCTTTAGGGAACATGATGATTGGAATATGTGGATATTTCCCTTTTAAATAATCAGCAATCTCTACCATATATTTCCAAGAGAACTCATCATATTTTCCAGGCTCAATCGCTGCTGCCCAAGAATCAAAAATTTGTACTACATCAATGCCAGCTTGGATCTGTTTTTCCATATATAGTTTGACAACTTCAGTTACTTTTGCAAGGATTTTATGTAAAAGTTCAGGGTTTGAGTACATCATCTTTTTACAAATGTTATAAGTTTTTGTCCCTTGTCCCTCTATCATATAAGTAGCAAGTGTCCAAGGTGCACCTGTAAAACCGATAAGTGCCTTATCTTCTGCAAGTTGCTCTTTGATGAGTTTGATAGTGTCAAAAACATATGTTAGTTTACTAGCAGCCTCGTCACCACCTATAAGTCTGTCAATATCTGCATCACAAGTGATAGGATCAGAAAATTTAGGACCTTCACCTTTTACAAAAGATAAATCCATCCCCATCTCATCAGGGATAACAAGGATATCACTAAATAAAATTGCAGCATCAACACCGATAATATCGATAGGTTGAAGTGTCACTTCACAAGCTTTTTTAGGGTCATGACAAAGGTTTAAGAAGTTCCCCGCTTCTGCACGCACTGCCATATATTCTGGCAGGTAACGTCCCGCTTGTCTCATCATCCATACCGGTGTGTAAGGTGTTTCTTTTCCAAAACATGCATCTACAAATATTTTACCCATCATAACCCTTTTTTATTTATTATAAATTTTGACTCTTTGAAGTCAATTTTTAGTGACTAACTAATGTTTCCCAACTTTACCAAGAAAGTATAAACCAACGGCTACAGCAGTGATAGAAAGAGCGAAGTAAAGCATCTCTAAAGCACCGTTATACTCAGTGTGTCCCACTTTTTGAAAAAAACCAACAACTAATACCATTACGATCACTTTTGATATTTTATCTTTAAGTTGATCAAGTGAGTGGATAGCAAGAATTTTATTCTCACGAGTTTCATCCTCTTTTGCTACATCTATGTCAGAGATAAAAAGCTCATAAAGACCAAAAGAGAAAAGTAACATCACAACACCAATAAGATATAAATCCACCGCACCTATAATGCCACCAACAACATCTTCGTGAAAGTTGTGTGGGTGTGCATGGTTTAGGTATGTTGTAAGTACATATTTTGCAGTATCATAAACATCAAAAGAGGCTACGATAAAGAGTGATACTGCACCTACAAGACCAAAAACAACTGCAAGAAGCACCATGAAACGTGTGCCCCATAAGCCTTTTTCAAAGATTGATTCTATCATTATTTATCGCCTTCCATCTCTACCCATTTTTGAGCGATTCTTACTGCATTTGTTGCAGCACCTACTCTTAGGTTGTCTGCTACTACAAACATATGAAGCATATTTTTAGAAAAGTTATCTTCACGAATACGTCCAACAAAAGTTTCATTCATATCTACACAAGTTGTAGGCATAGGATAAAGTGCTTCATCTGGTTTATCAACAATAACAATGTTTGGAGCTTTTGAGAGAACCTCTGTTGCTTCAGCTGCACTTACTTCAGAATCAAATGTTAGACTAAGAGCTTCAGAGTGTCCACGAAGAACAGGAACACGAACACAAGTAGCACTCAAAGCGATCTCTTTGTGCATGATTTTTGTTGTTTCATTCACCATTTTCATCTCTTCTTTAGTGTATCCATTTTCCATAAATACATCAATTTGAGGGATTACATTGAGAGCAATTTGTTGGTTAAATGCTTTATGTTCACTCTCATCAAGTTTAAAAGCAAAAAAGTCTTGCATTTGAGTTACAAGCTCTTCCATAGCAGTTTTACCGGCCCCACTTGTTGCTTGGTATGTTGCTACATCTACACGAACTAAGTCATAAGCGTCATCAAGAGGTTTGAGTGCTTGAACCATTTGAATAGTAGAGCAGTTAGGATTTGCAATCACACCAGTTTGTTTCCATTTTGCAATATCTTCAGGATTTACTTCAGGCACAACCAAAGGAACATCATCTTGCATTCTAAAGTGTGAAGTGTTGTCAATTACAACTGCACCAGCTTTTACAGCAGCAGGAGCAAACTGAGCACTTACACTTCCACCAGCACTAAAAAGAGCTATATCGATTTCGTATTTTGTAAAAACATCATCAGTAAGTTCTATGATATCAAAATCTTTGCCATTGTAAGTTACAGTTTTTCCTACACTTCTTGCACTTGCAAGTGGTAACAATGTATTGAGTGGAAAATCAATCTCTGAAAGTACATTAAGTATCTCTTCACCTACGGCACCATTGGCTCCAACTACTGCTACATTATATTTTTTATCACTCATATTTTCTCCTATTATTTTCGTATATCTAAAAAGAGTTCATCTTTTTGTATCTCTTGTGTTTCACTTAAAATCACTGCACGTTCAACTACAGATATAAGCTCACGGATATTTCCAGGCCAACTGTACTCTAAAAGTTCAGACTCTGCTTCTTTTGAAAATGTTTTTAAGTCAAACCCATATTTAGAACAGTTTTGCTCCACCATAGCATTTGCAATACTTAGTATCTCATCTTTTCTCTCATTAAGAGGTGGGATAAGAAGAGGGATAGTGTTGAGTCTATAGTAGAGATCTTCTCTAAACTCTCCCTCTTTTATCTTTGTATCAAGGTTTGCATTTGTTGCTGAAATAACACGGATGTCAATCTTAATACTTTTAGATGAACCAAGACGACGCACCTCTTTTTCTTGCAAAGCTCGAAGAAGTTTTGCTTGAACGCCATAAGGCATCTCACCGATCTCATCCAAAAAAAGTGTTCCACCATTTGCGAGTTCAAATTGACCAGCTTTTGCTTCAACTGCATCAGTAAAAGCACCTTTTTCAAAACCAAAAAGCTCACTCTCAATAAGATTTTCAGGAATTGCCGCCATGTTGATGGCAACAAAAGGCTTTTTAGCTCTTGGAGAGTTTTTATGTATGTATGAAGCAAAAACTTCTTTACCCACTCCACTTTGACCTAAAAGTAAGATACTTGCATCAGTTTTAGATGCTTTATCTGCAATATTTAAAACCTTACTAAGTGCTTCACTCTTTCCTAAAAATCCACTTGGACTTTTTTTTGTTTTTGGAGCAGATTTTTGTACTCTTTGTATCTTATCTTCGCGTTTTATCGCGCCTATAAGTGCATCAACATCAAAGGGTTTAAGTAAAAAATCTTTTACTCCAAGATGGATAGACTCAATTGCACGAGTAAGTGTCGCATTTCCAGTCATGATAATCACTTCAAAGCGACCATTTAACTCTTTAACGAACTCTATTCCATCCATCTTTGGCATATTGATATCTGTGATAACTAAGTCAAAGCTGTCATCAAGTTTTTTTAGGGCATCAACAGCATTTTTGAAGGTGATAACTTCAAACTCTTTGTAGTCACTCATAGCAATCTCAAGAGATTTTCTCATATTAATATCATCTTCAACGATTGCAATCTTCACAAAATATCCTATTTTAGCCCTATTTTAAAGGTGAAATTATAGCAAAATTATCATTAAAATCGACTTTGAAACAGGTTGTTTTGAGGGTAACTATGGTTGTGGCATGATTTTGGTAGTTCGTTGTTTTCTCATTATGTTTTACATCAAGGCCAAGTTCTTGAAGATAATCAATAAACTTTTCACGATTATGAGAAAGAATATCTACTAATTTTGTATCGTTTTTTGATTCTAATTGAAGGGGTTTTAAGGGCATCCCAGAGCATTTATGCATTGTTTTGGAGATAAGAAGTGTTTCATTGTAAAGCATTGCATCTTTAACAACATAACGATACGATATAAGGTATTCACTTGCACTTAGTGCAAGTGAACTAAAAAGAATTATTGAGCAAAGTCTGCGTATGATAGATTAATCTCCATCTCTACTTCACATAAACCATCTTTAAAAGTAGTTTCAACTATGTTGGCATTTCTTACCATCGCTTTAACAGATGTACGAACAGTTGAGCGTTTTACCATCATGTTTTTGATAAGATCTTCACCATCGATACGAACACCTTTTACTTTTTCAGCAATGAGTCTATATGCATCTGCTACAGCAGCACGTTTAGCTAGTGCATAAGCTTGAGCTGGTGAAGATGTATTCATAGGTGCAACACCTTGTCCAACTACACCAATACGCATAGAGGAGTTTTTTACTAAAACATCATCATTTGTTTTTGCAACAACAGGTTTTGCAAGTTCAACGGGGTTGATAACTTCAACTTTTTGAACTTCTGTCGCTTGAGTACAACTACCTGTTGGACAAACTACAGTTACATTTGATGGTGGAGGGGGTGTTTGTTTTTTCGCTTCAGCTGCTGAACAAGCACTAAAACCTAAAAGTGCTACTAAAAGTAGAGAATGCTTCATAATTCTATCCTTGATAGAGGTACATAAGTGTACCTCTGTGTTTATATATTGCTTATTATAAAGCAAAAGTTATTCCAAGTTAAGTGTACCACTCTCTTCGATATCTTCATCTTCCTCTTTTTCCTCTTTAGGACAACGTGAAATACTTGCTACTTCATCGCCTTTGACGATGTAAACTCCAGAAGTATTTCTGCTTGATTTAGAGATAGTTTGCATATCTACACGGATCATTTTTCCAGCTTTAGTAAGTGCCATCATGTCCATATCTTCATCAACCATGAGAACACCAACGATATTTTTACCAGTTTTTGGTGTCATTTTCATAGCAATTACACCAGAACCACCACGGTTTGTAAGTCTGTACTCTCCAGCATCAGTACGTTTACCAATACCTTTTTCAGCAACAACAAGAATTTCTTGTTCATCATTAGCAATGATATTTGCATCTACAACTTCATCACCATCATGTTTGAACTTAATACCTCTAACACCACGGGTACTTCTACCTTGTTCACGAGTTTTTTCAATCTCAAATTTGATACATTGAGCATATTTTGTTACTATAAATAGGTATCGAACATCTTGATTAGCAATTTTTGCGGTGATTAACTCATCGTCATCATCAAGAACAATAGCACGAACACCATTGCTTCTAATGTTACTAAATTCGCTTAGATTAGTACGTTTTACAACACCATTTTTCGTAAAGAAAACAAGACCTTTATCTTCACTAAAGTCTGTGGTAGGGATAATAGATTGGATCTTCTCATCAGCAACTAGGTTGACAAGATTTACAACTGCCTTACCTTTTGCAGTACGACTTCCCTCAGGAATACGATACACTTTAAGCCAGTGAAGTTGTCCACGATCAGTTACAAAGAGTAAAGTATCGTGAGTGTTACAAGTAAAGAAACTTTCTATAAAGTCATCATCATAAGTGGTAACAGCAGTTTTACCTTTACCACCACGTTTTTGTTTCTCATAAGAAGCTAATGGAACACGTTTGATATAACCACGGTGAGTGATAGTTACTACCATTGGTTCATTAGGGATTAAATCTTCGATATCAATGTCATCATAGTCATCTTCTATCTCAGTACGACGTTTATCTGTGTATGTATCAAGAACTTCATCAAACTCTTCAGAGATAATACCATGGAGAACCTCTTCACTTTTAAGAATAGACTCAAGGTAATCGATAAGCTTCATAAGTTCAGCAAGTTCATTTTCGATTTTCTCAATCTCTAACCCTGTTAGACGACCAAGACGCATAGCAACAATACTTGCAGCTTGAATCTCTGAAAAATCAAACTCAGTTACTAAGTTATTCTTAGCATCTTCTTCATTCGTTGAAGCACGAATCACACGGATAACTTCATCAATGATATCGATTGCTTTTTTGAGTCCTTCTAAGATATGTGCACGAGCTTTTGCTTTTTCAAGATCAAAGATCGTACGACGAATAATAACAGTTTTACGGTGGTTAATAAACTGTTTTAAAATCTCTATAATTCCAAAAATACGTGGTTCTTGATTTAATATAGATAGCATGATGATACCAAAAGTGGTTTGCATACTTGTTTGTTTGAAAAGGTTGTTAAGTACTATTTCACTCATTGCATCTCGTTTGAGTTCAATAACTACACGCATACCATCACGGTCAGACTCATCACGGATGAGTGAAACACCATCTATCATCTTGTCTTTTACTAGGTTAGCGATATTTTCAATAAGGCGAGATTTATTAACTTGGTATGGAAGCTCATCAATAACAATGATCTCTTTTTTCGCAGTTTGTTCAATATGTGTCTTTGCACGAACTTTGATACGTCCACGTCCAGTTTCATAGGCATCCATAATCCCTTTTTTACCAAAGATGATACCACCTGTTGGAAAGTCTGGTGCTTTAATATGCTCCATAAGATCCACTAAAGAGATGTTAGGATCTGCTAAAAGAGCTTTAAGACCATTCATAATCTCTATAGGGTTATGTGGAGGGATATTTGTTGCCATACCTACAGCAATACCACTTGAACCATTGATAAGTAAGTTTGGAACACGAGTAGGCATAACATCTGGCTCTTTTGTTGTACCGTCGTAGTTGTCTATCATGTTTACTGTATTTTTCTCTAAATCTTTGAGAAGTTCTCCAGCATATTTTGTCATACGAGCTTCTGTATATCTCATAGCTGCTGCAGAGTCACCATCGACAGAACCGAAGTTTCCTTGACCATCAACAAGTTCCATACGCATAGAGAAGTCTTGTGCCATACGAACAAGCGCATCATATACTGCAGTATCACCATGTGGATGGTACTGACCGATTACATCACCAACGATACGAGCAGATTTTTTAAACTTCGCACCGTGAGAAAGATTTAGTTTATCCATCGCATAGAGGATTCTTCTGTGTACTGGTTTAAGTCCATCTCGAACATCCGGAAGTGCACGTCCAACAATAACACTCATAGAGTAGTCAAGGTAAGAGTTTTGAAGAGTCTCTTCTATATTTATAGTTTGTATATCGTCATTTTGTAGCAAGTCAGCCATGAAACACCCTAGTAATAAAAAATAATTTTACAGATAATATCTCATTCTCCCTTAAGAAAATGTTTAAAAGAGAAAAAAAATGGAGTGATTAAAAATTAAGCATAATTAGAATTATTTATATTGATAACTATTATATACTTCGCATTGAAAATATTTAAAAAAGGATTCACATGAAGAAATGGTTATTAGCATTAGTATTTGCTATACCAGCATTCGCTGAAGAAGTTGTTGCAGTAGTAACAGAAGTAGTTGCAGAAGCTGCACCTACATTAGATACAGGAGATACTGCGTGGATGATGATGTCTACTGCAATGGTATTACTTATGACACCAGCAGGTCTTGCATTGTTTTATGGCGGTATGACTCGTTCTAAGAATGTTCTAAACACATACGCAATGGTTTTAGGTGCATTCGTTGTAGCATTTATCGCTTGGATTGCAGCTGGTTATTCTATGGCATTTGGTGATGGTGGAAGCCTTCAAAGTTTTATTGGTGGATTTGGAAATGCATTCCTAAGTGGAATCTCTTGGACTGATTTAAGTGGAACTTACCCTACTTATGTATTTGTTGTTTTCCAAGGTACATTTGCTGCAATTACTGTTGCTATCGCTTCAGGTTCAGTTATTGAACGTATCAAGTTTTCAACATGGTTAGTGTTTGTTGCTATCTGGACGATTTTCGTATATGCTCCTGTAACGCACATGGTATGGGGTGGAGACGGTGCATTATTATTTGATGCTGGTGCTTTAGACTTTGCTGGTGGTACTGTTGTACACATGAATGGTGGTTTAGCTGGTTTAGTACTTGCTTTCTTAGTTGGAAAACGTACTGGTTATCCTAAAATTGCTATGAAACCGATGTCAGTAATGCTTACTGCTCTTGGTGCTGCTCTTTTATGGTTCGGTTGGTATGGATTTAATGGTGGATCTGCATTTGGTGCAAACGCTATCGCTGGTCTTGCTTACTTAACTACTACTTTAGCTACTGCTGTTGCTGCTTTAACTTGGATCCTTATTGAGTGGTTCGTTTATAAAAAACCAACTCTTTTAGGTGCTGCTTCAGGTGTTGTTGCAGGTCTTGTTGCAATTACTCCAGCTGCTGGTTTTGTTGATGTGAGTGGTGCTATGATTGTTGGTGTTGTTGGTTCAGCATTTGCATTCTTTGGTGTTGCTACACTTAAAAAGAAACTTGGTTATGATGATTCTTTAGATGCTTTTGGTATTCACTTCTTAGCTGGTCTATGGGGTGCTCTTGCAACTGGTGCTTTAGCTGTTGCAGACAACGATCTTCTTTGGGATGGTCCTTTAAAAGAATCTGGTGATAGAATGGGTCAATTTATGGTTCAAGTTCAATCAGTAGCAGTTGTTGGACTCTTTACTCTTGTTGGTACAGTTGTAGTTTATTATATCGCTTCAGCACTTACAGGTGGTGGTAGAGTTGATGAAGAGACTGAATTAGTTGGACTTGACGAAGCTGTACATGGTGAGAGAAGTTTAAACATATAAGTTGATTAAAACCATAAATATGGTTACAATTTTAAAATAGAATATTTTGGAGTACACAATATGAAAAGAATAGAAGCGGTTATCAAACCATTCAAATTAGAAGATGTTAAAGATGCTTTAGCTGAAATTGGTATTACTGGTATGACAGTAAGTGAAGTAAAAGGTTATGGTCGTCAAAAAGGGCACAGCGAGTTATATCGTGGTGCTGAGTATGTTGTAGACTTTTTACCAAAAATTAAAATGGAAATGATTGTTGATGCAAAAGATGTTGAACAGGTAACAAACACTATTGTTGAAGCAGCTAGAACTGGTAAAATCGGAGATGGTAAGATATTTGTTAGTGATATTGAACAAATTATTCGTATCCGTACTGGTGAAACAGGCGAAGAAGCTATCTAGTTTCTTTTCCTACTCTCGCACACACTTTTGTGTGCGAACCTCTTTTAAATTTCCCCCATTTAATTTTTTCCATATATTTATTTAGATAAACTCGCCTAATCGAATTTCAAAAGGTAGTTTAATGTTAGAAGCTGATTTTAAATATATAATAGACACATTTTTTACACTCTTTGCAATGGTACTTATAATCTTTATGGTACCGGGCTTTGCTATGCTTGAAGCTGGACTTGTTCGTACAAAAAATGTAACCTCCGTTCTTACTATCAATGTTATGATCTATGCAGTTGCATCTATGGCATTTTTACTTATAGGTTATACCATCGCATTTGGTTCTTGGGAAAATTCTTCAATGAGTATCTGGGCTGCATTTTTATTTCAGATGGCTTTTGTTGGGAAAACCATTAACATTATGAGTGGAGGAGTGAGTGAGCGTGTTCGTATCATCCCTTTAGCTATCTTTGCAGTGCTTATGGGTGGTGTAATCTATCCTCTCGTTGTAAATTTTTCATGGGGTGCAGATATGCTCTCTGGAACAATGTTTGATATAGATATGTATGATCTTGCAGGCTCTACTGTGATTCACTCTACAGGTGGTTGGGCACTCTTAGCAGCCATACTTATTATGGGTGCTCGTAAAGGGCGCTATAAAAATGGCAAAATCAAAGTTATTCCAGCTTCAAATATCCCTTTAGTTGTACTTGGTGCACTTCTTCTGTGGATAGGGTGGTTTGGTTTTAATGGGGGAAGTGTTGGGAGTATTTCTAGTGTTGAGAATGCTGATTTAGTTGCTAAAACAATTATGAATACTAACACAGCGGGACTTGCAGGTGCTATCATCGCTGGAATTATCATGTATGCGAGATATAAACTTTTTGATATCACGATGATACTCAATGGGGCTCTTGGTGGACTAGTTGCTGTTACTGCAGGACCAGATCTTTATGATATGTATACTCCTATCTTAGTAGGTATTATAGGTGGAGCTTTAGTTGTCTTTGCTGTTCCATTATTTGATAAATTGGAGCTTGATGATCCTGTTGGAGCTCTCTCGGTACATCTTGTTAATGGAATCTGGGGAACATTAGCAGTTGGGATTTTTGTAGAAGATATCTCTTTTATGGCACAACTCAAAGGTGTTGTAGTGGTTGGTATTTTTGCATTTAGTGTCTCTTATGTTGTTTTATTTCTTATCAATAAAGTATCAAGATTTCGTGCAGAAGATGATACTCAAGTAGAAGGGATGGATGTTAATGAGTGTGGTCTTGAAGCTTATCCGGAGTTTAAACGCTCAATATAAATGAACAGGCACACTCCCTCTTTTGTTGTATCGGTTCTTGTTCATGTAGCATTTGCTGCAATTATATTTTTTTTATATAAAACAGCAGTGGTGCTTAATGCTCAAAAAGAGGAAAAAAAGGTATGTATACATCTTCAAACAGTGCAAACTTTAAAACCTTTAGTAAAGTTAGAAGAACCTAAACCTCTCAAAAAAAAGCATACACCAAAAAAAGTATCAAAACCTAAACCTCAAGTGATAAAAAAAGAAAAAAAGATACAAGAAGAGGTGAAGCCAAAGATAGTACCAGCATTAGAGGAAGAAACTGATGTGGAAACTGTTAAGGAGATGGTACAAAAGATATTTCCAAAAGAGGTAAAGCAGAAAAACTTGCTTGCACAGCCTAAGCCAATTGTGAGTGTTCCAAAACCAACAGTTCAAGAGTTATATATAGATAAAAACTTGCAAAAAATTTCGCAACTTCTTTCTGAAAACCTTTACTATCCAAGACGTGCCAGAAAAAGGGGTATAGAAGGTGTTGTGAATGTAGATTTTACACTCGATACTGATGCTGTAGTGAGTGATATTGATGTTAAATCTTCGAGTGATGATATTTTAAGTAGAGCTGCTATAAAAACATTAGAGAGACTCTCTGGAGAATTCCCTCGACCAAAAGAGATACTACGTCTTAGTGTCCCGATCCATTACTCCCTTACTCAACAATAGAATTGTTAAAAACTTAAGATATAATTTTTCTAACAATAATTTTAGGAGTACTTATGCAACATATAAAAGTTTTATCTATTTTGTCAGTTTTATTTTTGATGTTCTCAGGATTTTGGTCTGGTGAGAGTAATGATACTTTAAAAAAAGAGAGAAGGGTAGAGAGTCAAAAGATACTTCAACTACTTTATAAGTATGCACCGGAGTCAAAAAAGATGATTCGCTCATCGTATGGGTATGCTACCTTTAGTAATCTTGGGGTTAATCTCATTATCCTTAGTGCAGAGGGTGGTACAGGTTTAGCTCATAATAATAAAACAGGTAAAAACACTTATATGAATATGGGTTCAGGTGGTGTTGGTTTTGGCCTTGGAGTGAAAGATTTTCGTGCTATTTTTATATTTTCAGATAAAGAGGTATATGATAATTTTATTGAAAATGGCTGGGAAGCAAATGCACAGGCAGATGCTGCTATAAAAGCTGGAGATAAAGGTGGAGCACTTAATGGTGCCATAACAGTAGCTCCAGGTATAAGACTCTATAAACTCACACAAAACGGTTTAGCTATTCAAGCAACTATACAAGGTACAAAGTATTGGAAAGATGGAGATTTAAATAAGTGATTTAGCTACTATAGATTTTTAAAATTTTGAAATGTCGTATTTTAGGGGTTATAAGAAGTGTGGCTCCGGATACTGGATTCGAACCAGTGACCAAGTGATTAACAGTCACCTACTCTACCGCTGAGCTAATCCGGAATATAAAAAGTTCTCTTAAAACAATGGTGTCAAGAGGGGGACTTGAACCCCCGACCCCCGGCTTATGAGACCAGTGCTCTAACCAGCTGAGCTACCGTGACATCTTTTAAGAGGGTGGAATTATACATAGCTTAAGCTTTAAAATAGATAAAACCAAGAGGATATTTGTAAAAATCGTATAATAGGCAGACATAATGCTTTATTGATAAAGTTAGTTTAGTCTAAGTGACTAAAGGTGTTGACTTTTTTACTTTTTTTTTGTACTATTGCGAGCATAAATTAAATAATATTTGTAAGGAGATATAATGAATTTTAAACCATTAGGAAACAGAGTATTAGTCAAACGTGTTGAAGAGGCTACTACTACAAGTACGGGTATCATTATCCCCGATAATGCGAAAGAAAAACCATCTCAAGGTGAAGTTGTTGCTGT
>Ga0256828_1000626_pt1 | contig 23151 bp, 17 predicted proteins | sample CV88metaG_FD_185993 | JGI IMG/M metagenome (GOLD analysis project Ga0256828, IMG submission 185993) | Hydrothermal vent microbial communities from East Pacific Rise, Pacific Ocean - CV88 | ecosystem: Environmental > Aquatic > Marine > Hydrothermal vents | place: Pacific Ocean: East Pacific Rise...
CAGCCTTTACTACTTATGCACTTGAACAATTTGGTTTTAAGGCTTTTGAAAAATTTTCCTCAGATATAGGGCTTCTTCTAAGTACACTAGAGGATGGTCGAGCATACCCTTTGAGTAATGAAGCAAAGAGTGTAGCAAAAATTTTTGAAGACTATGCTCGCTCCCTAGGTGTTATGTTTCATAATGAAACAAAAATCACAGAGATAAAACCACTTATGCAAAAATATGATGCAGTAGTAGTTGCAACAGGATCCCGTGCAGCAGAACACCTGGGTGGTAATGCTGATGGGGAGGATTTTGCTAAAGAGTTTGGGCATACTATCATCCCCTCTTACCCTTCTCTAGTGCAACTCCATCTCAATTCAAAACTTGCAAAAAAAATGAGTGGAGCAAAACTCTATGCAGAAGTAACACTCTGGATCAATGGTGTAAAAGAACACTCATTAGAGGGTGATGTGTTATTTACTAACTACGGTGTTTCTGGATTTGCTATTTTAGATATCTCACAAAAAGCGAGTAAAGCACTTTTAGAGTATCAGGCTGTAGATATAAGTATAAACCTCTTGCCAAACTTTAGTACACAAAAACTCTCTTCCCATATAATGAAAGTATTGCAAAACAATCCAAACTTAAATATCTTAGATCTTCTTGTTGGTTTAGTTCCACTTAAATTTGCCCATGCACTTTTGGATGAGCTCTCCTTAGAGGAGGAGTACTCCATAAAAGAGATACATACAAAACTTGCAAAAAAGATAGCCAATAAAATGCTTAACTGGAAATTTGAAGTGAATGATACACATGGTTTTCGCCATGCTGAAGTGAGTGGTGGAGGCATTAACACATCTGAGATAGAGGAAAAAACAATGATGAGTAAAAAATGCAAGAATCTCTATTTTACTGGTGAAGTTGTAGATATCGTAGGAAAACGCGGCGGTTATAACTTTGCTTGGGCTTGGGCAAGTGCTTATCTTGCAGCAAGAGATATAACAAAATCTTAATTTTTATGCTAAAATAAAGAAAAAAAGAGGCTACTTTTATGTCAACTCCTATGATCATCCTTATCGTTTTAGTCATTATCTTAGTACTTATGTACAACTCTTTAGTTGCAAAGAAAAACCAAGTAGAAAATATCTTTGGCTCTGTAGATACACAACTCAAAAAACGCTACGACCTTATACCTAACCTTGTTGCATCAGTTTCTAAATATATGGAACATGAGAAATCTATATTAGAAGATATCACTAAACTACGTGCAGAAGCAAACAAGCCCGATATCTCCAATGAGCATAAAATGGCTTTAGATGCTAAGATGAGTGCTGCTTTAGGATCTATTATGATTGCTGTTGAGAACTACCCTGAACTCAAAGCAAATGAAAATGTGATTCACCTTCAACACTCGCTAAGTGAAGTTGAAGCACAAATAGCTGCAGCAAGACGTGCATACAATCAAGCTGTAACAGATTACAATAATGCACTTGAGCAGATCCCTACAAATTTTATGGCAAATGCTATGGGTTACACAAGAAAAGAGGTTTTTGAGATAGATGAGAGTGAAAGAAAAAATGTTAATGTAGAGGCACTTTTTAACAAGTAATGAAAACAAAAAGTGCCATTACAGACTTTTACTACAAAACACTCTATCCAGATCTCAAAGATTTAGAGGACAAACGTAAACAGCTCAAACAAAAGATTCTCTCCATTGGTGGGTTTATTGTTCTTATTGCATCTTTTATTGCATTTTATATTGTCAACCAAAGACTTCCTGTAGACTTTCTTCTCTTTGATATCTTTGCAACAGTTGTGCTAGTATCTATCTTATATAAAAAGATGACAAAAAACTATGCACTGGAGTTCAAGGAACTCATTATCGCTCCACTTATTAATGAGATTGAAAGTGATTTTGAGTACCAACCCTACAAATATATATCTCCTGAGTATTTCCATCGTGCTAAATTTTTCACATCTCATCCCGACAGAACAAGTGGAAATGATTATGTAACGGGCAAGATAGATGGTATAGAAGTGACATTTTGTGATTTTCATGCAGAAAAAAAGCATAAAGACTCAAAGGGAAGAACCTCTTGGAGTACTATGTTTCAAGGACTTTTTGTTGTTACTGAATTTCCTAAAAAGTTCCATAGCTCCACCATTGTGCTTCCAGACTTTGCACAAAATATCTTTGGAGACTTCATCGGTTCACTCCTTCAAGAAAACAATTTTTCAAGAAAACAACTTATTAAAATGGATTCTCCAGAGTTTGAAAAAAACTTTGTTGTTTATGGAGATGATCAAGTGGAGGCTCGTTATATTTTAACACCTGCATTTATGCAAAGAATACTTAACTTTAAAAAACGCTCACAAGCACCTTTATACCTCTCTTTTAGAGGTAATATAATGTATATGGGAATCTCTTACAATAAAGATATGTTTGAACCATCTGTATTTCGTTCACTTTTAGAGTATAAAATAGCAATGGAATATGTTGATACCCTTCATTTAGTGATGGGACTTGTTGATGATCTCAAACTCAACCAAAAATTATGGAGTAAATTATGAAATTACAATTACTATTTGTAGCACTTTTAGCTACACTCAACTTAAGTGCACTTACTGTTGGAGAGATACCAAAAACTGCTATTATCAAAGGTGATAATGGGGGATATGTAAGTGATGGCAGTGCTTGGAGTTCTACAATGCTTAAAGACAAAGTGTATGTAGTATTTTATGTTGATCCTGATGAAAAAGATACAAACACTCATTTTTCTGATGCACTTAAAGCCAAAGAGTATAGAAAAAAAGGTGCTTATGGAAGTGTAGCAATTGTAAACCTTGCAGCAACATGGAAGCCAAATTTCATCATCGAAAAACTTTTAAAATCAAAGCAAGAGGAGTTTCCTCAAACAATCTATGTGAAAGATAAACATTCAGTACTTGTAAATGAGTGGGATCTAGCCGATAATGCTTCAGATATCTTAATCTTTGACAAAGATGGTACCCTTCTTTTCTATAAAGCAGGTGCTATGGATGAGGAAGATATGCAAAATGCATTTGAAATCATAGAGGCACATATATAGATGGATTCTGAATCAAGCATACTCTCCCTTAGTATCAAGGACCTTTTTACAGCAAAAATGATGAAGTACTCTATACTTCCTTTTGTTTTTTCAATGATTATTCTTTATGTTTTATTTTTTGTTGTTGCAGGGATAGGACTTGATCAACTCGGTACGATGGATGTACAAAGTTCTCAAACAACTATAGAGAATGGTATCCCTCATACTGAGAGTTTTGCTGCAACCTTAGAGGGTACAGCTATTATCAAGTTTTTAATGAGTTCAGCACTCACATCTTGGATAGCAAGCTTTTTAGTTTATACAATTGGGACATTTTTAACCCTTTACTTTTCCATATTTATCGCTCTTTTAGTGATAGGTTTCTTAACACCTGTAATTTTAAAAGAGATTCAAAAACGCCACTACAGTGATGTAGAGATGATTGGACATTCTAATCTTTTTGAAGCACTCTTTTTAGTAGTTAAATGGGTCTTTATTATGATTATTTTATTTCTTGTTTTAGTTCCTTTATACTTTATCCCTTTTATCAATGTGATCGCATTTAACTTTCCACTTTACTACTTTTTTCATAAAATGATGACTTATGATATCAGTTCAACTATATGTACAAAAGAGGAAGCGATGAAGATTAAATTTTTTCATGCTACAACTTTAAGACTCAAAACACTTGGACTTTATCTCCTTTCTCTCATCCCTTTTGTTATCTTTTTTGCATCAGTATTTTATGTGATTTACCTAGGCCATAGCTACTTTCTAGAGACAAGAAAACTTAGACAAGAGAATTAAAAGTAACAATGTCATACAATAAAAGATTAACTAACTTAATCAAGGAAGATATGTTTTGCTAAAGACACTTACTAGTAAATTTACATTCTTCTTTTGGTTAGTTTTCTTCGCTATTACCATCCCCATTTATATATTTGGGACACTTTACATCAAAGACATCTTGCAAGATACAGAGCATGAAAAAGTACAGTTAATGGTAGATATACTCAAACCAACCATAGCACTCAACCTCTCTTTTGAGCAAGAAAAACAGATAAGCAAGATACTCCAAACTATTTTAGATGAAAAGAATATTACGGAGGTAAAACTCACATCTAATAACTTAAATCAATTCATCACAAAAAATGCTCCCCATAGATTTAAACTTTTACATTATAAAGATACGATTAGAGATCCTTTTGATAAAAAGCAAATTGCTACCATTGAGGTTGTATACTCAAATGAGAATTTTCTTCTTGTCTACAATAAAATAACAAAAGTAATCCTCTTCATTATGCTTTTTGCTTTACTCGTTTTTCTTAGTTTCTACCTTTTTATCAAAAAAGAACTCAATACTTTGCGATACATTGCAAACAGCTTTAAACAATATAATGAAACAAAGCAGATGGAACCAATATATATTAAAAATACTACTCATGAGATCAATACCATTGCATCTACAGCTAATGAGATGATGCATAATATCTCTGAATACCTCCAAGAACTTCAAACATTTAATACCCAACTTGAACATCAAGTACAAGAAAAAGTGCAGGAGTTACAACTTCAAGAAAAAATGATGATACATCAATCCCGTCAAGCAGCGATGGGGGAGATGCTTGAGTCTATAGCCCACCAATGGCGACAACCTCTTAATATCATTGGCCTTTCATGTGCAAACCTTGAAACAGAATATCAACTTGGTCTTATGGATGCAAAAAACTTTACAGAGAAGATGAAAATCATCTCAACAAATATCAACTATATGTCTAGTACCATAGATGATTTTAGAAATTTTCTCAATCCTGATAGAAATCTAAGCTATTTTAATCCGACAAACACCATAGAAGATGTACTTCAAATACTCAATGCACAACTTAGTAACAACACTATAAAGATCACCATAAATACTCTCAAGCGCATAGAGCTTTACGGAATTGAAAATGAGTTTAAACAGGTAGTTTTTATTCTTTTTAACAATGCTAAAGATGCCATTAAGTCTGCTATACAAGATAAAAAAATCTCTCAAGGTGATATAACTGTCACGCTCACTAGCAATGATACATACAATACCATCTCATTTTGCGATAATGGAGGGGGGATTAAAGAGGAGATTATAGATTCTATCTTTAACCCTTACTTTAGTACAAAATTTGTATCTTCGGGAACAGGAATAGGCTTGTATATTGCAAAAAATATTATAGAGTCTAGAATGAAAGGGCAACTCCGTGTAAAAAATACAACACAAGGCTGCTGTTTTACTATAGAACAAAAAAAGGAACTCAAATGAAAATCATCTCATTACTGCTACTAAGTCTTACACTTTTGGCAAATAATGATGACACAATTAATCTACTTGAAGATCTCAATGATGCATCACAAATCAGTACAAGAACTAAACTCAACATCAACAAGTCTCCTGCGGTAGTATCTGTTTTACATGCAGATGAACTACAAAAGCTTGGTATTACAGACCTCTACACTGCACTTGAAACTGTACCTGGTATAGAAGTTTCTATGGGTATAGGAGGTGCAAAACAGATCAATATGAGAGGAAATAAATCTCTTGTAACAGATAAACTTAAGTTTATGATAGATGGTATAAGCATCAATGCAGAACTCAGTGGAGCAAACCATTTTTACCTCAACATGCCTATAGAAAATATAGAACGTATAGAAATTATTCGTGGTCCTGCTTCTGCACTATATGGCTCCTTCGCGCACATTGGTGTTATCAATGTTATTACGAAACTTGCAACACATAAAAAAAATGTTCTTTTTCTCCGTAGTAGTTCTGAAAATCATAATACTCTTGGATTTACACAACATTTCACTGCTGAAGATATCAAGATAGCTCTAAGTGGTTCATTTATCAGTAATAATAAAGAGAGAGAATATAGAAATTATTCCCTTTTACCCTCTGCTATACCTTTTACATCCTATGAAGACTATGATACAAAATCACTTGCCTTACATCTAGATCTCTATAATGATTTCTCTTTTACATCAAGATACTTAGAGCAAGTAACCCAAAATAATTTTGGATATGGTGCCTGGCCAATTATACAAGATCCCAAGAATCTTACACATACTTCTTTTATCAACGAATTTATCTATGCACCTCAACTCACACAAGATCTCTCTTTAGAATTAAAACTTGGCTATAAAACATACTCAATGAAGGGACAATCTAGGTTAATCCCCTACTCTGCTATGCCAACACCACCAACCCCACCTTATGATCTTATAGGGGATGGAAACTATAAAGAAAAAGGTCTCTATACAGATTTATCACTCAACTACCATATTGATGCACATAACATCATCTTAGGTACATATATCTCAAAAACAAAAGCTAATGATACAAGTTACTACCTCAACAATCCATTAGTATCAGAACTTCCAACTATATCCATACCTGGAGGTGGACTTAAAAAGAATATTGAGAGAAAACAATATGCTTTTTATCTGAATGATATCTATACAATTTCTGATCGATTTTCAGCCATTATAGGGATGAGATACGATGAGTTTAGTGATGTTGGTTCCGCTTTTAACCCTAAATTCTCCTTACTCTATTCTTATAACGAAAAACAAAGTTATAAGATGATGTACCAACGCTCTTTTCGTGCTCCCTCTTTTGTAGAACTTTATGGGACACAAAGACCTTTTGTTGGTGATACAAATCTTAAACCTGAGACAATCGATACCTATGAGCTTGCCTATAGATACCAGAATACCTTTGATAGTTGGGTTGGTCTTAACTTTTTTTATTCAGAGATGGAGAATTTTATCTATCGCGATGCCTATTTTAATCTTAAAAATGGTCATGAGACAATCTCTTATGGTTCAGAAGTAGAGTTTAAACTCCCTTTGCATGAGACCACTACACTTCAAGCTAACTATAGTTATGTGCATATGGAGGATTCATCTGGGAAAAAAACTCCACTCATTGCAAATCATCTAGCAAATCTAATGCTCTCATACAAAATCTCTAACCATTGGCACACGGGAACAAGAGTAAGATATGTAGGAGAGCGCTCACGCGAGGAGTTTGATACAAGAGATGCTTTGGCATCCTACACCACTTTTGATCAAACATTAACCTATACATTGAGAAATTTGACACTACAAGCAAGTGTCAAAAACCTTTTTAATCATGATGTTATATACCCTGCTCCTTTAGGAAATGGTGTCACATCGGGAACATATGAGGATGACTTACAACGTGATGGTAGAGTTTTTTGGTTTAGTGCTCAATGGAAATTTAGATGATAAGAGCTTTTCTCTTTTTTCTTTTACTATCAGCACTACCGCTTTTTGCGACACAATACAACTCAACAGTTTTAGAATTAGAGGCAAAGTTATTTCCAAAGATAATATTGCTTAATGACAATATAGACAAAAAAGTTAAAAACTTACAGATATTTATCATCTCTAAAAAAATTGACTTCGATACCGCCTATGAGCTTCAAAAGTCTATAGAATTTTACTATCCACATACACTGATGGGTAAAAAGATATTTATCCATGTCCAGGAGTTTGAAAAGTTTACGATACTACCAGATGCATTAATTGTACTCTATCATGAGAAAAAAATGCTTCAAGAGATTGCCTTATGGGCAAATACTCATAAAGTAGTAACACTTGGCTATGATCCCTATTATATGGACTACGGTATATTAGGATCACTTTATATTGGAAAAAGCACCAAACCATACCTCAACAAAGAGGTGATTCATAAATATAACTTTACTTTTAACCCCTACCTTTTAGAACTTTCAAAATTCAAATAATCAATCTTCCTCTTTATCCATATCTTGTAAAACCATTTTTCTATATGCCTCATCTTTAGCAACTAATCCAGCCTCATATAAGAACTGCGATGCTACAAAATTTTGTTTTTTAATCTTGTCATATTTAGCATAACTAAGATAGAGTATATCTTTAGCACGGGTTACTGCTACATAAAAAAGGCGACGTTCTTCATCTAAACTTCCCCCTCTTTGCATCAGCTTTCTGTTTGGAAAACGCCCATCCATCAAATCTACTACATACACCTCTTTATATTCTAATCCTTTACTTGCATGAACACTTAAAAGGTTAACACCCTCCCCTTGAGTTAAATCAGAGGAGCCAAGTATCATCGCGTTTAAGAATCTTTCATGCTCATTATAGGGGCGAGAGAGTTCTTCTAAAAGCACCATCTTTCTTGTGATACGAGTGAGTGCTTCTGTTTTTTGCTTCTCATCCACATTACCATCTTTAAGTGTTGCTCTTTTAGTCGCTAAGATATCAGAAATATAAGCATAAAAAGGTGATGCAGCAATCTTTTTAACAATGGTACGAGGTTGTTTAATACCCTTTAAATCTCTGTAAAGCAGATAAAAATTATGTAAAAATGTAGCACTCTCTTTGGTAAGTTTAGGATGTTTAAGTATAGGGTTTTTCATAAACTTTGCTTCAAAACCAAGCTTAGCATACTTCCCTACAGCACCAAGTTCTATAAAATCATCAAAAAGACCAAGTTGGGCATTAAGCTTTCGTTTTTCAAAAGGGTTTTTCATCGACTCATCAGGAGCATAAAGCCCATAAAAAAGCTTCCCATGCCCTAAAGATTTCAGAGCGATATAGAGCTCTTTAGCTACAGCACTCCCAATACCACGAGCAAACTCAAACACATGTATAAACGCCATCATATCTGACTCATTAACAAGTAAAGTGTAAAGATCAAGCACCGCTTTAACCTCACGAGAATCAAAAAAACTTGTCCCACCCTTGCGTTTACAAGGGATGTCAAGCTCGCGAAGTCCCACTTCAATACCATCAGCAGAGGAGTTGTTGCGAAAGATAACCGCTATCTCCTCTCGTGGCGTTTGAGTGTCTCGTATCATCGCTGCAATAGCATGATACTGATCGAAAAGCTCATCAAATGCAATGAGGCTTGGTGCCTTTGCATCAAAATCACGAGTCACCTCTAACTCTTTAGGATAGATACGCTCATTATGTTCTATCACTCTTGTTGCAAGAGAAAGTATAGGCTTGCTTGAGCGGTAATTTTTGGTGAGAGTATGTACCTTGGCTTGAGGAAATTTCTTTGTAAATGTCCCAATAATGCTGATGTCTGCTCCATTAAATGCATAGATACTTTGGTCATAATCCCCAACACAAAAAAGTGAAGGTGGATCCATCGCGTCTATCAGTGTCCCTTGAAGTGCATTGGTATCTTGGTACTCATCTACAAGTACCTCTTTATATCCAAGGGAGTGTGTTTGACACATCTCTCGAAAGTTTAAAAGTAAATCATTGAAATTGACAAAGCCATACTCTTTTTTCAAAACTTCAAATTCATCGACTATATCTGCATAGATGAGAGCAAATTGTTCATGCTCCTCATAGGTCTCTCTGACCCAATCTTCAAAATTATTTTCTAACTCTGTATTTTGGTAAAAGGAGTACAGATCATAGAGATAATTACCCCCATAAGGGCTTACCTCTGCTTCTATATGCATAAAGCTACGTTTTTCGTATACTGAGCGAAAAAGGGTTTTAAGTTCACGTTGCTGCTTGAGTACAACTCTGTGGTCGCGTTTTTTCAGCCATCTATAACTTACAGCATGAAAAGTCCCAGCATCAATCTTCGCTGCTACATCTTTTCCAAAATACTCTGCCACCCGTGCTACCATCTCTGCTGCTGCTTTATTTGTAAAAGTAAGAAGGAGTATCTCATTTGGTGCAACACCATTACTTAAAAGGTATCCAATCCTTCCAACAATAGTAGAAGTTTTTCCTGTTCCAGCAGAAGCAATAATGAGATTTTGAGCATAAGAGGAAGTTGCTGCTGCATACTGTTCTTTATTTAAACGCGATAATGGCAAAACAACTCCTCGACTCAAAATTTAAGAGTGTGATTATAGCTAGATAGTTTTAAAGTTTAATTTCTCAATAATGTCACTAAAATGTCATTATTTAAAGTTACTTCTGATAAAATTAGCAACTTATAATAATTAAGGGTTTTATAGATGGACAGTAATAACAAAATCATTCAAATAATTTCAAATGAAACAAAAGACACTATTAACAAAATGAGTGTTGTTACACCTAGTATTTATGCTTCTGTATTTTCTCAATTTGCTCAAGAGCACAATCAAGAGATTGATAACGAAGAGGAACTAGCAACAGACCTTTTAAAAACAGAATGTGTTATGCTCACAAGTATGCAATCACAAACTATCAAAAGTGCGAATCAGCTTAGTTCAAGTACAGATAAAGCAATTACAGCTATAAAAGATAAAGATGAATCGATGCTCAATGAAGTATTACATGAGACACAAAATCTTAGAAATGAACTTGAAAAACTTAAAGAAGCTGTTTATAAAGATGAACTCACCCATACTTACAACAGAAAATGGCTCCATGATAACTACCTCAATGAAGAGCATTTTTCTACAAGTGGAACGATGGCAATGATTGATTTAAACTACTTTAAGATTGTTAATGACACACATGGTCATATTATTGGAGACAAAGTTCTTATTTTTATTGCTAATCAGTTAAAGCTTACAAAATATAATGTTGTTCGTTATGGTGGAGATGAGTTTATAGTGATGTTTCCTAACTCTATCAGTGCAGGCAAAGCAAAACAACTTCTCAATGAACTAAGAGAGAGTGTCCTCACTAAAAAACTCAAAGCACATAATACTGCTTTTCGTACAAGTTTCTCTATTGGTGTAACACCTTATGGTAGTGGAGAGAACATAGAAGAAGTGATCCATAAAGCAGACCAAAACATGTATGCAGATAAACTAGAGATAAAAAAACGGGTCAAGGGGATTGAAGTTTAAAAATTACTTGTATCTTGATCCATCCGCTTCCAAACTCGTTTTGGGATGCGAGATCTCTTATTGTGTTTTTCCATCAATGTAATATATTTAGCATAAGCTTGTTTATAGCGTTTGTCAAAATTACTATAATATGCATCTCCTAAATTAATGTATGCCACTGTTCTTTGTGGAAATTGCTCCACAATCTTCTCTAGTAAAAATATAGCTGTAAAAAATTTCTCTTTTTTTATCATATAATATGCTGCATTGTTATAGGATGTAACTGTTTTTTTTGAGAGAGGATAATGTTGCAGATAATACTCTATATATGCCTCATTAAGAGATGAAAAAAACTTATCAGTCATCTTTTTACTCTTTTTTTCGAAAGTCTTAAGAGGTGTTTTTGAAAAACTTGGTATCACTTTTCCATCAATTCTTTGACTTAAATCATACTCTACATACCCTATGTCGCGTTTTCCTGTAGGCATACCGTATTCCGGATCCATATCTGGCACATCATACTCAGCTTTAAATAAGAACCAACTTCTTTTCGTAGGAACATATTTATAATATTCCACACTCCCCTCGCTCCAAAGACCATAATCAAAATTAAATATTTTAATGCAAGCATCACCACAAGATGTAATCTCAAAATTCACATAAGTATCTAATTCAAAAGAGATTGGATCAGCACTTGTCGGTTTAATCTCCACCGTAACTTTAGCATTTCTATCATCTAATTTTTGAAATGTATAAAAAAGTTCATCCTTTTTTTTATCATCATCTGCAAAAAAATGTAATGTAAACTTCTCTTTTGGATAAGTCTCTTCCTCGTAGCCAAATACAAAAGTGCCACTCAAATAAAACATTATCACTAATCTAAAAATATTTTTCATATTCAATTATATTCTATCTCAAATTGATTGTCAATCTCTCGAACTCTTTATTACCTAAGCAAATCCTCACCTCCTTTTAGATATAATCGCGCCAATAAATAGAGAATTTTAAGGCGATTATAGATGTCAGAAAACAAATACAACCCACAAGCAACTGAAAACAAATACTACAAAATCTGGGAAGAGAGAAAATACTTCGAGATAGATGGCAATGCAGCCATCCAAGAAGAGGGAAAAAATTTCTCTATTATGATGCCACCACCAAATGTTACAGGACGTCTACATATTGGTCATGCACTTACTTTTACACTTCAAGATATTATCACTCGTTACAAACGTATGGATGGTTACAAAACACTTTGGCAACCAGGGACTGACCATGCAGGGATTGCGACTCAAAATGTTGTTGAGAAACAACTCCTAGCAGAGGGAACAACAAAAGAGGCTCTTGGACGTGAGAAATTTTTAGAGAGAGTTTGGGAATGGAAGGCAGAATCTGCTGGAATCATGACTCAACAACTTCGTCATATGGGAGTAAGTCCCGCATGGGAGCGTGAGCGTTTTACGATGGATGAGGGTTTACAAAAATCTGTAAAAGAGTCTTTCATCCACCTTTATAACGAAGGACTTATCGTTCGTGGTAACTACATGGTAAACTGGTGTACACACGATGGTGCACTCTCAGATATCGAAGTAGAACATGAAGATACTAATGGTAAATTTTACCACATCACATACCCATTTGCTGATGGTAGCGGTAGTGTTGAAGTAGCAACAACTCGTCCTGAAACATACTTTGGTGATACTGCTGTAATGGTACACCCTGAAGATGAACGTTATGCTGATTTAATCGGTAAAGAGATAAAACTTCCACTACTAGAACGCAGAGTAAAAATCATCGCAGATGAGCATGTTGATATGGAGTTTGGAACAGGTGTGGTAAAAGTTACACCTGCACATGACCAAAATGACTACGAAGTTGGAAAACGCCACGACCTAGAGTTTATCACTGTATTTGATGAAAAAGGGATACTTAATGAGTATGCTGGAGAGTTTGAAGGTTTAGAGCGTTTAGAAGCTCGTGACATCATTGTAAAACGCCTTGATGAAGAGGGTTTTATGGTGAAAATCGAAGACCATAAACACCAAGTGGGACACTGTTACAGATGTAAAAATATTGTAGAGCCGTATATATCTAAACAATGGTTTTTACGTAAAGAGGTAGCAACTAAGTCTATAGAAAAAACAAATGCTGGAGAAGCTCAGTTTTTTCCACCTCACTGGATAAACTCTTACAACTCTTGGATGGGTGAACTTCGTGACTGGTGTATAAGTCGTCAACTATGGTGGGGACATCAGATTCCTATCTTTTACTGTGATGATTGTGGACATGAGTTTGCAAGCCAAGAGGATGCACCTGAAGCTTGTCCAAAATGTGCAGGAAAAAATCTTACACAAGATCCTGATGTACTAGATACTTGGTTCTCTTCTGCATTATGGCCATTTTCTACTCTTGGTTGGGGTAATGGTGATACAGAGATGGACAAACTTTTCAAATCTAGCGATATGAAAGATTTTTATCCAAATACTCTTCTTATCACTGGTTTTGATATCCTTTTCTTCTGGGTAGCAAGAATGATGATGATGGGTGAACACTTCAATGGTCAACTTCCATTTAATCACATCTACCTTCATGCACTTGTTCGTGATGAAAAAGGTGATAAAATGAGTAAATCTAAAGGGAATGTAATCGATCCTTTAGATATGGTTGAAAAATACTCTGCTGATATCCTTCGTTTTACACTTGCAATATCTGCGGCTCAAGGACGTGATATCCGTATGAGTACAGAAAAGCTAGAGCAAAACCGTAACTTTACAAACAAACTTTACAATGCAAGTAAATACCTACAGATGAATGTAGATACTTTCCCAGATATGGCAGGGTTTTGTGTAGAGACTGACCTTGGTCGTTATATGATGAGTCGTCTTAACTTCGCTACAAAAGAAGTACGTGCCTATCTTGATGAATACAAATTTAATGATGCAGCACTTACAATGTACCGTTTCTTATGGAATGAGTTTTGTGATTGGGGTATTGAACTCTCTAAAGCTGACAAAGGTGCTATCGTTGAACTTGGTGCTATCTTTAAAGAGGCAATGAAACTGCTTCACCCTTTTATGCCATTTATCACTGAGCATCTTTACCATGAGCTCAGTGGAACATCTTTAGAAGATGGTGAGTCTATTATGATTCAAAAATTCCCTCACAAAGTAAAACAACGTAAAGAGGAAGCTAAATTTGAAATCATTATGGATGCTATCGTTTCTATAAGACGTGCAAAAGTTCTTGTAGATTTAGCAAACCAAAAAATCGAAAAAGCCTTTGTTAAAATCGATGGTATTTCAGACAAAGACAAAGAGATGATGACTCCATTTATCGCAAAACTTGCAAAAGTTGAAAACTTAGAGTTTACAGAATCTAAAATAGAAAACTCAGTGAGCGATATCTCAGATAAATGTGAGACTTTTATCCCTACTGATAGCATAGACTTAGCACCAATCATCAACAAGCTAACAAAACAAGATGAAAAACTCCAAAAAGAGATAGCTAAACTTAATGGCATGCTGGGCAATGAACGTTTTGTTGCAAATGCACCAGAAGATGTTCTTGCAAAAAACCGTGGACTTTTAGCAGATGCTGAGGCAAAACGTGAAAAGGTACTTGAACAACTTACTTCACTACAATAAACTTCTCATAAAACTCTAAATAGTAACAACTATTTAGAGACAATTAAAGAAAAACAAATTTCAACTTCCTTCAACTTGAAATTTAGATACAATATCTCATGCTAAAGAATTTGTCTTTTAAAATAAAAATTATTATTATTTTTCTTATCCCCATTGTTGCACTTTTATATTTTTCTATTTTTTATATACAAACAAAATATAATGAACTTCATGAAAGTTCTATGTATAAACTCTCAGCAAATATCACAGATAGTCTTAGCAGCCTACTCCTTAACCTACAAACAGAACGTGGACTTAGTGCAGGTTATATAGTAAGTTCTCAACAAGAAATATTAAAAAAGCAACTCTATAAACAATATAAAAAAACAGATACAGCTTATGAAACTTTTTTAAGTTTTGTACAAAGAGATGATAGAGTCAAACATTCAATCATCCATAAAATAGGTAAGATAAACAAACCAAATGTTTATAAAATCACTTCAGAATTTAAAAAAATTGCCTTCATTAGAACCAATATATTAATGAATAAAACAGAATTTGAAGAGGAGATGGATTACTATACAACAATCAATGCTAGTATATTAAAGGCGATAGAAACACTTTCTATACTTTTAAGTAATTATAATACAGATAGTGTACTCATAACAAAGATACAGCACATAAAAGAGTACTCCGGTTTAGAAAGAGCCTGCATATATAACTCTTTACTTTCTAAAAAAATTTCTAAATCTTGTCAAGATACAATTCTAGAGCTACAATTAAAGCAACTACAAGAGCAATCTTTATTTATTGCGAGTGCTTCGAATAAACTTATAAGAATCTATGAAAATTATCTCAATAAAAACAATCTAGAACAAATTACACTCTTAAGAGAAGAGTATGCAAACAAAGAGCTTACTACAGAAGATGCACTAACCTGGTTTGAGCAAACAACACAAAGAATAAACTCCCTTGAAAAAATTTCATCTTATTTACTTCATGAGTTTATCAACTATACTAATACGGTATATAAAAAATCTTTACAATCACTTTACCTAGCAGCTGTTATCTGGATATTTTTGATGACCTCTTTTATAGTACTTTTTTTACTACTTATAAAACTCATGCATAAAGAGGAGAAAAACTTACAAGATTTAAAAATCTCTGCTTGTACTTTTGATTCTTATGAAGCGATAACTATCACAGATGCAGATGCTAAGATTATAAAAGTCAACAATGGATTTACAAAAATCACAGGATACACACAAGAGGAAGTTATAGGAAAGAATCCAAAAGTGTTAAAGTCTTTTAAACACAAAGAGGATTTTTATAAAAAGATGTGGGATGAGATTAGAGATCATGGAAAATGGTCTGGAAATATCTACAACAAACGTAAAAATGGAGAGATCTATCTTGAGAGACTCACCATTACAGCCATTAAAGATGAAACAGGAAAAGTACTTAACTACTTAGGTCAATTTTTAGATATAGATGATATACAAAAAGCAAAAGACAAGGCTATCTATCAAGCCAATCATGACTTTTTAACTGGAGTTGCGAACAGACAACAACTGATGCAAAGACTCCATGAAGAGTTTGCTAGAGCAAGACGACATGACTTTCTTCATGCATTTTTATTTATAGATCTCGATAATTTTAAACGTATCAATGACTCTTATGGTCATTCCATCGGTGATATGCTTATTAAAGAGGTTACACTTCGACTTAAATCTATCATAAGAGAAGAGGACCTTTTAGCAAGAATCAGTGGTGATGAATTTGCAATCTTACTTCTTAATCTTGATGAAGATGAACACCATGCTGCAAAAATTGTAAAAAATATATCTCAAAAAATACTCCAAGAGATCTCTCGTCCTTTTATATTTGATAATAAATCACTTCATATTAGTTCAAGTATTGGTATTAAACTATTTCCAGATGGTGAATACAAGGCTGAAGATGTCATTATGCATGCAGATACGGCAATGTATAAAGCAAAAAAACTTGGTAAAAATCAATTTATTTTCTTTGATGAAAAGATAGAAAAAGAGCTACAAGCTTTAACTATTGTTGAAGAAGAGATAAAAAATGCTCTTTTCAATAATGAATTTACAATGCATTTTCAAGCAAAAATCGATCTAAAAACTGGATCCATTGCTGGAGCTGAACTTCTTTCAAGATGGGAACATCCACAAAAAGGTTTACTCACACCTGATCATTATATCTCTATAGCAACAGATATGGGGATAATCCATAAATTTACCCTAATGGCATTAGAATCAGCATCTACTTTTATTCAACAATATGGCAATTTATTTGAAGGAACTCTCTCTATCAATATCAGCTCTCAAGAATTTTTTCATCCAAGTTTTGAACAAGAGATTATCGATATTATTAATGATTATGTGATAGACCCAACTAAAATAGAACTTGAGATTACAGAAGATGAACTCATCAAAGATTTCCATCTTGCCCTTACTAAGATTCATACACTTAAAGAATTTGGCATCAAATTTTCTATTGATGATTTTGGAACAGGCTACTCCTCTATCACATACCTTCAACAACTCCCAGTAGATACACTCAAAATAGATAAAAGTTTTCTTGAAAACATAGATGCTCAAACAAACAAAGAACTCTTTAGTATGATTGTAAATATTTCAAAACTCTTTGGTATGAATGTCGTGGTTGAAGGGATTGAGACACAAGAACAACTTGACTTCCTATATACAACCCAAACAGATCTTTACCAAGGATTTTACTTTTCTAAAGCTGTTTCAAAAGAGACATTTCTTCATCTTCTCAAAGAGAATAAAAAGATCTCCTAGTTATAATAAATACCTATAAAGTTTAATTTAGCTATAATTCCAAAATTAAAATCCCCACAGAGGTAGAGACACATTGTTTGATTTAAAAAAATACACAGCAGCAAATATTAAGAACGATATTTTATCTGGCTTAGTAGTTGCCGTAGCCTTAGTTCCTGAAGCGATTGCATTTAGTTTTATTGCTGGAGTTAGTCCTATTGTTGGTCTATATACCGCTTTTATACTTGGACTTATCACTTCACTTATCGGTGGTAAACCTGGAATGATTTCTGGTGCGACAGGAGCAGTTGCAATTGTTCTTGTTGGCCTTACTATGGAGACAACGGAGATACTCACCGCCCAAGGATTAAGTGGTGATGCCCTAGCAATGGGAGTACTTCACTACATATTACTTGCTACTATCATAGCAGGAATGATTCAGATTAGTATAGGACTACTCAAACTTGGAAAATTTATTCGTCTTGTCCCTACTCCCGCTATTCATGGATTTGTTAATGGCTTAGCGATTGTTATCGGTACGGCTCAGTTTAAATTTTTTGAAGGGCAAGGATATATGATGTATGTTCTTGTAGCTCTTACTATGCTTATTATGTATATCTTACCAAAGTTTACAAAAGCAATTCCTGCTGGACTTGTAGCTATCATTGTTATAACTCTTGGTGTTTATTTTACAGGGGCACAAACACTTCTTCTTAGTGGACTAGATGATATGAGTAAATATGCAGGACAACTTCCAAGTTTTGTTGTAAGTGAGTACCTCTTTAGTCTTGATGCTATTTTACTTGTACTTCCTTATGCTGTTATCATTGCGATGGTAGGGATTATCGAATCACTTCTAACACTTTCAGTTTTAGATGAGCTTAGCAATACTCGTGGATCTGCAAACAAAGAGTGTATAGCACAAGGGACAGGAAATATCTGTTGTGGTTTCTTTGGTGGTATGGCTGGATGTGCTATGATTGGTCAAAGTATCATCAACTATACTTCTGGTGGTATTGGAAGACTCTCTTCATTTACTGCTGCTCTTGGTCTTATAGTACTTGTTGTATCGCTTAGTGATGTACTGAATGCTATCCCTGTTGCTGTGCTTGTTGGGATTATGTTTATGGTGAGTATCGGAACATTTGAGTGGTCTAGCTTCTCGCGTTTAAACAAAATGCCTCGTACAGATGCTTTTGTGATGGTAGCTGTGACTATCATCACTGTTTTTGAAGATTTAGCAACTGCGGTTATCGCTGGTGTAATTATATCAGCACTTGCATTTGCATGGAAACATGCTCGTATATGGACAAAAACTCATGTTGAAGCAGATGGAACGAAAGTGTATGAGCTTGATGGCCCTCTCTTTTTTGGAAGTGCAACCACTTTTGCAGATAACTTCGATATAGACCAAGACCCACCCAAGGTAGTGATCGACTTTAAAAATGCGAGAGTGATGGATAGTAGTGGGGTTGAAGCTGTAGATGCGATAACTAAAAAATACGAAGAAGCAGGAAAGAACCTTCTCTTACGTCACCTCTCAGCAGACTGTAAAGCGATTCTTAAACTTGCAGGGCCACACTGTACTTATGAGGAAGATGATCCAACATATAAAGTAGCTATAAACTACTAAAACTGGTCAAGCAACTCTAGGCTAGGTGCTCCAAAATAAAAACCTTGAGAGTAGTCTATCCCAAGAGATTCTACCATCTCTTGAGTCTCTTGATTATGTATAAACTCAGCAATCACCTTAATATTACTTTTTTTACAGATAAGAACAATAGCTTCAACAATAATTCTACTCTTCATATCATCAACAATATCCTTAATAAAAGCCCCATCAATTTTCAAGTAATCAGGTTCTATCTCTAATAGTCGACTAAAATTAGAGTTCTCCGCACCAAAATCATCTATAGCTATCTTAAATCCATGTTCTCTAAGCTTATTGAGTTGTTCTAGATATGTTCCCTTTGTTAAAGTTGTAATATCTTCTAACATCTCTAAAACAACTCTTGCTGGATCGATATGATATTTCTTTACATATTTAAGTAAAAAACCCTCTAAATATTCAAGTTGTAAATCTTCACCAGTAATGTTAATAGAGAATTCATACTCATTTGTACTAAACTTTTTAAAACTTTGTGCAATAAGAGACTTTGTCACATAAGAAAGATTTCCACTTGCTTTTGCAGCTTGTAAAAATAAAAAGGGAGATATAACCTCTTCATCATCATGAATTCTTACTAAACATTCAAACTTTTCTATTTTATGTGTATAGTTATTTATAATAGGTTGAAAATAAGCAATGAGATCTTCATTTGCCACTGCTTCTCTTAACTTATGAACCCAGTAAATATGTTGTTGTTGTTGATGTACAAACTTTGAATTTGGATCAAAGACATGATAGTTATTGTGCTTTAACTCTCTTGCTTCAAGGATTGCCATCTCTGCTTGAGTAATATTTATAGTACCAATCGATCTTGAAATACCTATACTCAAAGAGACTTTTAACTCTATATCCTCATCAACAACTATCTCTGTGTCCAAGAAAAATGAGAGTATCGATTCTGCTAGTAAAATAGCATCTTTTTCTTGAGTGTACTCATCATCTATAATTACAAACTTATCTGAGCAGTACCTATAAACTTGCCCACTTCCCGTTTTTAAGATTGTTAAATAACGTGCGATCAATTTAAGTACTGCATCCCCTATCTCATATCCATATGCATGATTGATACTTGAAAAGCTATCTACGTTAATCAGCAAAAAATTTACTTTTTTAGAAGTATTAAGCTTTGCAATGATTGCCCTGTTATCAAAAACATCCGTTAATGGATCTCTTGCAACTTCACTCTGTAACATTAATACTCCTTTTGTAAAATTATAAATTTTTTTACTTGCCTAGCCGTATAGTTTGGTATAGATTCACCTATATTTGCATTGACTTCACTAGGATCTGCGATGATAAATCTTTTTTTACCCAGAGTAACACTATCACCCTCCATAGGGATATATAATGCTGTACTCATATGATTAGAAAACACAACTCCTATAGTATTAATACCAAAGAGTTGTTCAACTAGAGATGTAAAAAGAACAGATCTATCATCACAATCAGACATATCATAGTATAACACTTCTTGGGCAAACATCATCTTTTGTCGTCCAAACTGAAGCTCATCTGTTTTATATTGAAAAGATTTTTGTACTAAATGAAGTACAAAGTTAATCCCTACACTTGAGTGTTTTGCATCAACATATTTTTTAATACCACTAGCCAAACCAAGGTATGTTCTCTCCTCTATAGGAGCATTAAAAAAAACCTCTGCATTTGCTTGTGGATATGTAGACATAAAGTCTATAAGATTTTGGTTGTATTCATAACTAAAAGTATATCTCTCACCAAACTCTTTAAAAGAGATTATTTTCATTTTACTTTTTAAAGGAAAGTGTGGCAATTGATTTAATGTTAAATCGATAGCTTTACTGGCCTGAGGAAAACTTTTTGCATAACTATAGACTCTCTTGAGTTTATCATTCGCATCATAATTCAAGGCATAGTAATTTTTTCCTGCAAAATTAAAATATGGAGCTTCATAAATAATATTTTCACTAAAATACATCAATACAACTCTTCGATCAATAAGTCCCATTTTCACATCGTAACCCATTTTATTGAGTATAAACCAGGTAAACAATCTCACCTCATCTTCATTCGTATAGATCTGTTTTGCCAATGCTTCTACTAAGAGTTTCAAACCCCAATCGTTCAGTGCTAGATCCTCTTTTATACTCTCTAACTCTTTAATATTCAAGATATAATCACTCTCAAGTATATCTTGAAAAAACTTGATTACACCCTCTTGATTATGGGGAAAATATCTTACATTTTCTATACTTTGTGATTGTGTAAATCTTACTTTTGCACCATAAAAATCAAAACTTACACCCTCTTTAGGCTCTATTCTTTCTCTTGATAAAATAGGAGAGATACTTTTTTGTAATTTTGAAAGTTTTAAATGTATCTTTGGTCCAACAGAGATAATCTTTTTCTCTTTTACTGAAAAAATACTCGAGGGTTTTGACTTTTTATAGAATTTTAAAGCATCTAAAGATGCATACTCTTCCCATTGCTCTTTAAGATAACTCGTATAGTCCAGATCTTTTACATCTTTAGTTTGAGTAAGTGTTTTTGTAGGTAGCTTTTTGAAGTCTTGAAAGCTTTGAGCACATAGAGATGCACTCAAGAGAATTATAAGTAGATTAAAATGGCCAAATAGACTGAACCATCTTTGTTCCCCAACCTTGTTTTGTTGCACGATCTACATCCCCTTCTGTTTTATATAAAATTTTTGCATCACTCATACTTGCCGAATCTATTCTGTTAAACTGATCTATATCATAGGGACGAATAACACCACTTATCTGGATAATCTGTTTTTGATCATCTATAAGAATCTCACGTTTACCTGAAATAAAATAGTTTCCATTCTGCATCACTTTCACAATTCTTGCTGAAACAGTAGTATTAAAGCTTGCATCTTTCGTTGCAGTTGCACTTCCTTTATAGCTAGTCACTGAATCATTACCAAACCCTATATTACTATAACCATTAAGAGTATTTGCATAATTGCTCATTCTTGTATTTGTTCCAGCACCTGGGGCACCTGTACCTGTATTAGCTCCAGAAGTTGAAAATATTCCACCACCAAGTTGTGACTTATCACTCTCTGATAGTTGTTTAGCACCAACATTAGAACTTTTAGCAGTTTCAGAAATGACAACTGTTACAATGTCATTTACATTCATTGCTTTTCTATCTGAAAAGAGTGGGTTATCCCCCTGTCCAAATATACTTCCAGTAGCACCAAAGTCTTGCTTATTTTCACGCGATGGCATCTGCTCGACATATACAGGTGGTTCAAAGTCAATCTCTGGATCGGTAAGGTTTGCTGTACAACCTGATAAAAAAAGTATAGCATAAAAAAGTATCATAGAAGTGAGTATAGGTTTGAGCATAAAATAACATCCTTTTATTGTGATATAATTCTAGCAATTTTAGTTCCAAGAAAGAGATATATACAATGAATTTAAGAGAAACAATTAACAATGATCTAAAAACAGCTATGAAAGCAAAAGATACAAAAAAACGTGATGCACTTCGCTTACTTATGGCAGCATTTAAACAGATAGAAGTAGATGAAAGAAAAGAGCTTAGTGATAATGATGTTATAAAGATCATTACTCAACAAGTAAAACGCCGTGACGATGCAGCAAGTCAATACAAAGATGCCGGACGCGAAGATCTATTACAAATTGAACTTGATGAGATAGCCTACTACAAACCTTATCTTCCAGCACAACTGAGTGATGAAGAGCTAAGTGATGCTCTTAAAGCCATCATAGAAAAAGTGGGTGCAACAACCATGAAAGATATGGGGAAAGTTATGGGTATGGCAAGTAAAGAGCTTGCAGGTATAGCAGATGGTAAACGCATTAATGAGTGTGTTAAAACACTTTTAGCTTAAGAGTTTTTCTCCATCTACCAATCATCTAAGACAAATTTCTTAGGTGATTCCTCTACACTTTTCTCTTCAACTTTTTCATTTATCTCAGGCTCAACAACTTTTTTTACCTCAGGTTTACTCATCTGCTCTTCAAACTGAAGCTCTAAACCCTTACTTGTCATGATAAAGCCGTTGACATGGAGTTTTCCATCGTGAATCTGATTGTGGTGTTCTTTACACAAAGGTATAAGATTGTGTTTGTTGTCTTTATGAAAGTGACCTATAAAACCAGCTTCATCTGCAAGACTTCTTTGGGAGATATGATGCACATC
>Ga0256828_1000627_pt1 | contig 23148 bp, 18 predicted proteins | sample CV88metaG_FD_185993 | JGI IMG/M metagenome (GOLD analysis project Ga0256828, IMG submission 185993) | Hydrothermal vent microbial communities from East Pacific Rise, Pacific Ocean - CV88 | ecosystem: Environmental > Aquatic > Marine > Hydrothermal vents | place: Pacific Ocean: East Pacific Rise...
GGGATAACTCCATGGGACTGGGACTCTCCATCGTAAAAACCATACTCTCCCTGCATCACAGTAAACTCCTGATAGAGAGCAAAATAGGCAAAGGTTCTACGTTTTCGTTTCCTCTTCCCCGGATATAGATATAGGGGGATATGCTGTGAATTTAATATTCATGGTTCTCAACCAATGATTCATAAATTTTTTCATGGGATTGAGCCATGCGCTCAATTGAAAATTCATTATGAATTTTTGTATAGAAAGATGCCGCTTTAGATTGGGCCTCTTCATAATGTGTTAAAATATATTCCATTTTTTCGGCAAAATGATCCTGGTCTGCCATATATCCCATATTTTCATCCATTATTCCTGGAATAGCTCCTACAGGTGTTGACAGAATAGGTAGTTTTGCAGCACCTGCCTCAAGTAGTGCAATGGGCAATCCTTCAAAAGATGATGGTAAAACGAAACAGTGTGATGTTTGTAAAAGTTTGGGTATATCCTTCCTTCTGCCCAACATATGTATTTTATCTTTCACATCATATTTCTCTATAGATTTTTTTATCTCTTCACTTGTATCGCCGCTTTGGTCTCCGGCTCCAACGATATTGATTTGAAAATGATATCCTTGATCTTTAAGATATCTTGCGCAGTTTGCCAAAAAAGCCTGATTTTTGCCGGGACGTAATATACCAACGGATAAAAAAGTAAAAACAGGTTCTTTTTTTTCTGCTTTTGAAAAAAGTTCTATATTGATACCATTGGCTATAACAACCGTATTCTTTTTATATATTTTATTCATCATATTTTTGGAAAATACGATATCTGTATCTCTGTAATCTTTCAGGAGAGAGATGAAATATTCACGTACTTTTCCACCAATATTCTCACTGTGTGAAGTAAAAACAATTTTGAGTTTTTGATTTTTTAGTTTTAACAAATAGGCAAAGACCAAGGGATGGAACATATGTGCATGAATGATATCTATCTGATGTTCTTGAATAAATTGTACCAATTCATTATATGTTTTTATGAAACTGACAGGGTTTTTTTTCATATTGAGTATTTTGACAAAAATACCTTCTGTTTCAAAGTCTTTTTTTAAGTCATTTTCATTGTTTAAACCTATTACAAAAATATCTGTTTGACTTTGATCCAAATGGCTACACAGGTCTAACAGTACTTTTTCGGCTCCACCAATCGGTAATCCTGTAATAAGCTGTAATACTTTGATCTTTTTCATTTAGGTACTCTTTTTGACTTTTTCCGAATAGAGGGTAATGATCCAAACAAAATTCAAGATGAGAATAAACGGTATTCTCTCCCCTATCATGATCGTACCAAGAAGAAAAAGAAGAATGAGTTTCAATAAATCTTTTTTTCTTTTTTCTGCAAGTATATGGATCTCTTTCCCCAGATAGGAAAACTGCCGAAACAGCAGAAATAAAAAGACAATTCCTCCGCTTAATACATAGTCCAAAAATTGGGATTTGGAAGAGTTTGCATATTTTTCTGCTTCCTTGATCTCGATGGAGGTAAAATCATCAATATTTTTCTGTACGGTATTTGCCAGATGTACATTCCCGTTACCATATCCGTAGCCTAAAGGATTTGTAATGATCTCCTTCAGTGAAGCTGTGATCAGTTCGGTTCTTGTAATGAAGCTTATAATTTGATATTGGTGATATAGATCCAAATTTTTATAATTTGAATAATGCTTTTTGGAGTTCATGTAATCCAGTGTAAAATAAGTACTGCTTAGAAAAATAATTCCTACAACGATTAAAAACAGTTTCTTATTCCTTATTCTTTCTGAAAAAATAAAATAGAGCCATATGAAAAATGAAATAAATAAAAATATATAAGCAGTTTTTGAAGCTCCCGCAATAACGATATAAGCGGTAAACCCAAGTACAAGGTATAAATATGTTTTTTTCTTGTATATCAAAGTATATATGGCAGCAAATAAAACACTGACCGGAACAGTATACGATGGTTCCCATCCAAGCAGGCGTTCTCTGCCATGTAGCAATTCAGGGATATTGGTTTCGTCCGTATGGAAAAAGAGTATGATATCCGGTGATATGGTACTTAAGATCAAATATATAAAATTAGCTAAAAAATAGATCTCTATAAAAAGCCGTATCACATCGGTACCCCATTCTTTTTTTACGGCAAACAGATAGATGACCAAAGCCAACAGAATTTCGGATAATAAATCTTTATTGTTGAAAAAAATGTAGTACAGGTCATCTGTACTATATGACGATAATACAAAGATATATGCCGTTACGCCAAATACAAATAAAAAAAGATACGGTGCATTAAAAAGTAAAAAATCTTTATCCACTTTTAGCTTTGAATAGAAAAACACTATGGCCAGTACCAAAAGAAATAGAAAATGGCTTACCAATACACCAAAAAATCTGACATCAAGCAAACAAAACAGTAATGATGTTAAACTAATAAGTAGTGCATTCATAACATACTCGCTTCAGAATAGGTATCCAAATATATTTTTCGGATTTGCCCATCACTGTATTTTCCGGCAAGTACATTGTTGATATTCTGAATATAGATACGATATTGTTCCTGATTATATATGGCTTCTTCTAAAATATATTTAATAGTGTTTTCATCATAGAGATACCCTGTGGATTCATGGGTAATTAAATATTTCAGAGAAGGATTCGATGATGCAATCAACGGTTTTTTATATTGGTAAGCATCCATAACCACGCCACTTTGTGCCAGAAAATCATTTAGGTATGGCAGTAAGATATAATGGGCTTTTTGAAACATCTGTTTTTTTTCTTCATCATCGACGAAGCGGTTTTCTATCTGTATATCTATCTTATATTTTGATTGTTCTATAATGTGCTGAAGATCAGATTTACTGTACTCAGAAAACTCTCCGGCTATGATAAAGGTTATTTTCTGTGTATTTATATTGGCCTTGTTGACTAATGAAAAAAATTCCAGCAAACCTTTATTTTTCCGAACAGTACCAAAAAACAGTATAGTAAGGTTTTTAGGATTCACTGTCTGTCTGTTTTCGATACTTTTTTTAAACATGTGATGGGGAACAAATACCATTTTCTTTTGAACTGCTGCAGGAATGTTTTTTTTCACAAAATAGTCATCTGTCTTTATGAATTCAAAATGATAAAACACTTTTTTGAATGCATTGGAACAGAGTAGAAAATATACTAATTTATATTCGATAATGTCTTTGACATGTTTACTGTGAGGCACAATATTATGCAAAGTCAAATAAAAAGTTTTTTTATTCTTTGGTAATAAGAGCAGTAAGCTTACAACCGGGATCATATAGGGGCTTATGTCCTGAAAATGTACAGCATAACCTTTTTTTATCAATGTTTTAAGTTCTAAAAAGATATGAATATAGGATTTGATTTTATTTTTAAAAGATTGATCCTGATAACCGGTTGCAATATGATGATAATAAGGGGAATGATCTGCTTTAGGTTCCCTGTTGATATATGTAATCTCTCTGTCTTCCCCTGACAAGAGTAATGCCAGACTTCGACAAAAATCATTGTGTCCTCCATAAGCATTCGGATCAACGATGACTATCTTATGCATTTAACTCCTTCGTATTTTTTTCTATTGATCTGAATTTGGAATAATATAGTATCAGGTTACTGCCCTGTGCGATAGAGAGAAAGATTAAAAAAACCGTATAATCCATATGATATGTTTTACTGATAAAATAAGCCGATGCAAATATAAACAGGAAAACAGAATTTATTAAAAGCATATAGTTAAAGAGTTTAAATGCAATAATGGTTTTTGCATAGGGGCTCTCAATAATAATGACAAAATTAAATAATAAAAGGTAGAGATATATCTTGTTGATAATTAAAATATCATTTTCGTTGATGGCTTCGCTAAAAAATAATTTTAATAAACTTGGTAAAATCAGATAAACGATCAAGGAAGCAACGGAAAAGAGGATAGTTGTCTGAGATAAAACTTTTTTAACCAGTTTATTTATTTGATTATAACGGTTATTGGCAACTAAATAATTTACTTTTGTAATAAAAATATTGACAATAGGCGCATTGACTATCATAGATACTGTCGAAGCAAATTTATCTGCATAACTGTACAGTGAATAAAAACCTGTTCCAAGCGCTGTAAAAAAGGATACAAGGATGATATCTTTGGTACCGTAAATCATGGTTCCAATTTTATATTTTATGGAATTTGTATATATTTCATTCATCCAGTTTTCATAAAATGTCAAAGCATATTTGAAGTTTAATATTTTAAAGATCAAATAAAACTGCCAGATAACCGCAACAACTGTTGTAGAGATCATTAAATAGGCGATGAAAACAATATTTTCAATATTGAAAAAAATCAGGAAAAGACTAGCTGTTGAATATATGAATATATCGACCAGATAATAAGATGCATAAAAACGTTCCAGATTGAGTACATTTTTATTGTAATACAGTATATTATGAAATAAGATATAAAAAATATATATATTTAAATAATCCCGTAGTTGTTCACCCATAGTGAAGAGATGGAAACTTGTAATGAAATAATAGAGTACAATGATTATGGAGGATCCGACAATGATGTTATTCAGCAGGATTGAATATAATGCAACCGATTGTTCTTCATCATCAACTTTTAAACTGATGTAATTGGGTGTAAATGCCTCCCAGATACTTTGTATAAACAGCCCCAGATAGTTGATGACCACCAATGAATAGAAAAAGATATCCGTTTCATTACCAAGACCAAACTCTTTCCCCAGCAAAACCGTAAATAAAAAACCAATTGTAATATTTAATAAAGATAGAATATTATATTTTATCTTTTCGTCAAATAATAGGCTAATGAAGTTTTTAAACATTGTATTTAAGAGACTTTGTTAACTGTTTTTGGCTGTAGCGTATATTTTGCATACCACATATATATCATGATGTTTTAATTCCTTTTTTCAACAAAACGGGATTTCATTCAATAGTCAATTTTAATTATAAATCATTTTACAATGAATAAACTAAATTATAGTAAAAATCCCAATTTAATTTTTATGAATAAATATTTTAGGGTAGTGAATTCTTATTATGCTTTTTGGCACTTTATGATGTATTCAAAGGAAGAAAAGGAATATTCCAAAACAATAAAAAATGAAATAAAGTGTTAATGCATACCAAAGAAGATTTATTCTATTATTTTAATTAAAAGTCTCAATATGGGATTTTCAGAGATAATGATACGATGTGTATGGAAACGGTGGAGATGCATTATAAAAATTCAGGTTGTATTCAGTAACGAATCTGATTTTTTATTCAGGATGTAAAACTGTCATAAAAAATATATGGTCTACAAAATGAAAACAATTGGTATTGTAATTAATACATCATGGCATATCTACCATTTTCGTACAGGACTGATAAAAGCATTGCAGAAACAGGGGTATCATGTTGTAGCAATTGCCCCCAAAGATATATATTCTCATAAATTGGTTGATAGCGATATAGATTATTATGAAATAAAAATAAACAATATGGGGACCAATCTTTTTGAAGATACCAAACTGACATATGATTATTATAGACTTTTCAAAAAAATTCGACCGGATATATTACTGCTTTATACTATTAAACCAAATATTTATGGCTCCATTGCCGCAAAAATGTTAAATATTCCTGTGATAAGCAGTATTACAGGTTTGGGTACGGTTTTTTTACATGACAGTTTATCTTCCAAGATCGCTAAAATACTATACAAAATTACATTAAAAATACCCAGAAAAGTTTTTTTTGAAAATCCCTATGATGAAAGTATTTTTATCGAGCAGGGATTTGTGAAGAAAAATAAAGTTATCCGTATCCCCGGTGCAGGTATCAATACCAATGAATATGTACCTATGGAAAACTCTGATTTCGATGCAAGAAGCCAACCAAAATTTTTATTTATAGCACGTCTTGTGAAAGATAAAGGCTTACTTGAATATATTGAAGCAATCAGATTGTTGCGAATTCAATATCCTGATACCGAATTTGCAATATTAGGCCCATATTACCCTGGAAATCCAACAGCGATCACACAAAATGAGATGGAAAAATGGGTAAAAGAGGGGATTGTAGACTATTTGGGGGAGAGTGAAGATGTTAGGCCTATTATATCCAGATACGATTGTATTGTTTTACCCTCATATAGAGAAGGTTTATCCAGAGTTCTTTTGGAAGCAGCAAGTATGGCCAAGCCAATTGTGACAACAAATGTACCGGGATGCAGAGATGTTGTAGAAGATGGTATCAATGGTTTTTTATGTAAAAAACAGGATGCGCAAGATTTGGCAGATAAAATAGGTAAAATCATTCAATTGACAAATGAGGAACGAATGGAAATGGGAAAAAAAGGAAGGGAAAAAGTTGTTAAAGAATTTGATGAACCTTTAGTGAACAACAAATATATTGATACAATTCAAGAAGCTTTGGCAGTATATTGATGCAAAAACAACAAAGTGGGATATTTACGATATCTCTTGATTTTGAACTTTATTGGGGGATGAGAGATGTTGTCAGTAGTATGCAATATGCAGATCATATGAATGGTGTTCCTAAAGCAATTGATCAGATATTAAATAGTTTTCAGCGATATAATATACATGCAACATGGGCGGTAGTCGGATTTTTATATTTTGCAAATCTTGAAGCATTAAAAAGCAATATACCTCAAAAAAAACCAACTTACACGAATAAACAATTAGATATATATCATTATATAGATACACAGGAGTATTTGGAGCCTTCATATCATTTCGCACCCGAGAGTATAGACAAAATAAACAATAGTAAATACCAGGAAATCGGAACACATACATTTTCCCATTATTATTGTCTGGAAGAAGGCCAGACAAAAGATGAATTTTATGCTGATATTGCCTATGCGGTAAAAATCGCAAAAAATAGAACAGGTAAAGATATGCAAAGTTTGGTTTTCCCTCGAAATCAATGGAATGATGAATATTTATCTGTCTTGTCAGACTTAGGTATTGTATGTTATCGGGGCAATGAGAAAAACTGGATATATGATGCCGTAAATGAAGAAAAAAAGAGTAGTATGGGAAGAAGAGTATTAAGATTGTTGGATGCATATTTTGATTTAACGGGGTACAATACCTATTCGCTTCAAGAACTCTCCTCGAAACAGATACTGAATATCCCGGCAAGCAGATTTTTGCGTCCGGCATCTCGACAGTTCAATCTATTGGAAAAAATGAGGTTAAATAGAATCAAGAAGTCGATGACATATGCTGCCAAAAACAATCAATTGTTTCATCTGTGGTGGCATCCTCATAATTTTGGAAAAGAGATAGAATCCAATGTGGCTTTTTTGGAAAAAATTTTGGAACATTACAAAATGCTGCATCTTACTTATAATATGCAATCGCTTAATATGGGTGAAGTTGCATCATTGCTGAAAAAAGTGAAGCACACCAAATAAAGGAAAATTGACTTGATGGTACATAGTAGGGTAGTGAAATAATGAAAAAAATAGGAATACTTATTGATTCTGCCGATTGCAGTCAATATTTTTATGACACTATCAATGAATTGGCAACAAGTAGAGAGGTAGAACTTTTCTTTTTGCAGAATAAATATGTTGAACCCAAAAAGAATATTTTGGGAAAAATAAAGTCTGCACTCAATACCAGAGGGTTCCTTTATGCCATTACATCAATCTTTTTTCATCTGTTGATCAACGTAGAACAGAAAGTCTTTTCTCTTTTTTTTCAAGCGATAAAGAATCATCATAAACGAATAAGTATCAATAAATTTATAAAAAATGAAATTATTGATATTCGGCCTGTTCTTTCGACATCCGAAACTACGGTTTTCTATTCTGATGAAGATATTGAGAAAATAAAATTACTGCATTTGGATCTGATTCTCGTAGATAGTTTTTCAGATATATTATTAAAAGGTAACATATTAAAATCTGCGACAAAAGGTGTTTTGTCCTTTTGCTATAGTGATACCCGATGGAAACGTGGAGGGCCACCGGCCTTTTGGGAAGTTTATTTGAGAAAGCCTTCCACGGGATTTGTTTTACAAATTCTCACAGAAGAGCCAGGAGGTGGGCCGATTGCTTTTAGAGGGAGTATAGCGACACGCAGGAGCTATACTGAAAATGTAGTTGATCTGTATAGGGAGAGTAACCCTTATCTTGCAAAGCTAATACTACATTATGCGACAAATGATTCCTTGCCTGTTTTGGAAGAAAAATTTCCCTATAGTGGTTCTTTCTGGGATATACCATCTGTCCTGCAATCAATTATCTATTTGATTAAAACATTTTTTCTTTTCTTTTCTCTTGTAGTAGAACGATTCATCTTGGCCAGAGACAAGAGGTGGGGAATCGCATTTATCGGTACTTCCTGGGAAAATGCAATTCTCAGCCAGGGTACAAGGGTTAAGAACCCCCCTGATCATTTTTTTGCCGATCCATTTGTTATTACAAAAAACGGCAGGACAATTTGTTTTGTAGAGGATTATTGCTATACAGAAAAAAAAGCGGTTATCGCTGCAATTGAAATTGCAGGTCAAAAACAGTATAAATTGCTTGGCCCTGTGATTCAGGAACCCTTTCATATGTCTTTTCCCTATCTGTTTGAATATGATAATGAGTTGTACATGGTACCGGAAACCAGTGAGGGTAATGCTATCCGACTGTATAAGTGTATTGAATATCCTTTAAAATGGAAATATATAAAAGATATCATGAGTAATGTCAAGGCTGTAGATTCTATTGTTTTTGAATATGAAAATAGATGGTGGATGCTAAGCACCATAAGTACACAAGGCAATGAAGATGATGCTTCTCAACTGTTGGCTTATTATAGTGACAGTCCGTTATCTGACAATTGGATCGCACATGCACAGAACCCGCTTATATTTGACAGTGATATTGCAAGAAATGGCGGGTTTCTGGGTGGTGAAGGTTCCCTTCCTGTAAGGTCCAGGCAGAAGCAGGGGTTCAATGCATATGGTGTCGCTTTGTCTTTGGCAAGGATAACGGAACTTACTCCCACAACCTATAGTGAAGAGGAGATTGGTAAAATAGTACCAAACTTTTTTTCCGATATTGAACGTTGCCATCATATACACAGTAACGGAATATATACAGTGTATGACTACCTGAGTACGGAAACTATAAAATAGCGGCTTTACCTATCCGGATCCAAATAGAACTTATTTGATAACCTGAGAATATTTATTGCCATATACTTTTGCCGTTATATTGATATCCATTACATTCTTTTGCACATCAATACCGGTCAGTTGTGTTTTAACGCTTTGATCATCATATACTTTTCCGCTACAGGTAAATCTTTTGACAGGATATTTCTCTGTGCCACTAAGCAGAATCCCGTAACCATGGTTATTGTATACATCCAACCCGATATTGAGGTTTTCTGAAGATGCCAAAATTTCTGAAGCATCCATTTGTGCCAATATACCATGGTTCAGATTGTTGTTTACATCTCCACTCTCCAACGAGATATTTTTAAATGTTCCATCCAAATATACGCCGGCACCTTTATTGTTATGAATATTTACTTTTTTAAGAGTGCAATCAGTGACATTGAATAAGCTGATACCGTTATCGCTATTATCAAAGCTGTCGATCTCATTTATAGTTACACCTTTTTGGGCTTGTGTCATAGTCAGTATCTGGAACCCTGTTTCATTGTTGTGGGTAACAATTTTGTCTATCTGGATATTTTCTAAAACATCATGGGGAGTATTCACTTCTATATCTATGCCAACCTGGGCATAGGCTGAATTACTGAGTGCACCGTAACTTTCAATGTTTTTTATATGAATATCGGTACCGCTTGTAATTGACATGTTTACATTCCAGCAATGATATACTTTCATTTGATCTATCGTGATATGGCTCGGAGGAATCGTACTGGGATCATCGGTTCCTATTTCCAGCGCTCCTCCGCTAAAATTGTAACCCTCAAAATTTTCAATATAGATATTGGAACAGTTTTCTTTTATCTTTATACCCTGAACGTATGAGTCATCTGGTGTTGCGGTTGTTTTGTCAAACATAGATTTGGGAGTATTTCCTTCAAAGATCCAATGCCCGAGTATCTTGACATTATGAATATTTTTTTGAAAATATAGGGCAGGATACAGTACATTTACCCCGTGTTCTTTTGTATAGTAAATGGTGGCATTATCGGAAATCAAGACAGTATTGGATCTTGGGTAAAGTGAATTTGAAACTTTATATCTGCCTTTTGGAAAAAATAATTTTGATTCGCTACTGATCGCTTTTTGTATTGCTGCCGTATCATCGGTTATTCCATCTCCTATGGCGCCATATTTTTTGATGCTTACGGCATCATTGACCGTTTCGTTGTTTTCGTTGTGTAAAGAAGGTAGTGTACTACTGTCATGTAGTGTGTAGTGGGTCAATGTCCCATCCGGTTTCATTACATAGTCTGCCAACAATATAGTGAATGGAGTAAGTAAGATCAAAAATATACTTTTATTGAATGGTTGATACATCATAATCCTCCGTTTTTTATATTTTTAGTATAGCTATATTTTACCAGATAGGTCAATATTATAGAGAATAACTAAAAAAATCCTATACTATTTGCTGTTTTTGTATCTATGTCTGCCGGTTTTACAAGGTAAAGTGCAGAGAGTTCTTTCATTTCAACTTCTTTTAGAATAGAATGAATACAGAATTGAAAAATATCATTTCTTTTTGATGTGTCAGAGGTATAAAAATCATAAATATATAAACTGTTTTTTTTCGAATTGATTCTATCTTTTAACGCAGGCCTCCAATGTTTCCGTCCGGAGTCTGCAAGCCATACAAGAGCCATAAGTTTTCCATCCGAAACCATGGTATATAAGCGATCCCCCCGTTCAAATTTTTTCATTGCGGAATATACAAGCTCTTTACGGGTTAAAACCCCATTTGCCTGTTGATAGAGTAATAAGTCGGAATAGTGCTGATAATGTAAAGCGGGAAACATATCCTTATGAATAATCTCTCCGGTTTTACCTTTGTAGAGATAATAAGAGGGCCTGGTATCTTTTGGTTCAAAAACGATTTTTTTTAACAGAGAAATATTTTTTTCGATACTGCATTGCATAGAGACGATCTTTTTGGTATTAACATGTTTTTTGACATACTGTAGCAGTAAAGTTGCTATATGGTCTTTGGTTTGATAATATTTGTTAAAGCAGAGAGTCGGTCTGCATAAATCTGTATGTGAATTACTGAAATTCTCTTTATATCTGTCCCCTCCCGGAGTCAAATCCAAAACTTTGTATCCCTCTTCTGCAATATATTCCAGTAATTTAATTAAAAATATGACTCCCGGGGAATATCTGCCTTTGACAGGATCATAGCTTATCAGTCCTAATATTACGTTCTCTTCCGTGCATAATCCGAAATTGCAGGCTAACAGTTCATCCCCATGCCACAGTACCGTAAAGTGGATATTGTCCGGCATGAAGTCCATCTGTTTTAAAGATAATTTCTTATTGATTTGTTTTTCGGAAGGGGCATGATTAAAAAGGGCCAATTGCCTAAAAGTGTATTGAAGCATTATCGTTTCCAGCAGTTTCTTTGTCCGCCCCTTATCTCGAATACGCTCAATTCTCAGTTCACCTTTTCTTTCAAGTTGTTTGATTTTATTCTTGATGGATTTCTTACGTTTTATTTTATTGATTCGCTCAGAATCTTCTAAATGATATATAGGTGATTGGAAGGTCATTTGATTGATATAGATACCATTGTCTTTAAGAAGATTTGAGTTGAACCAATATGTATTGGCCGTAGGCGGGAGCCATCCCCATTTCCATGTATCAGGTTTGAATTTGTTTTTGATTGCGAGTAACGCTCTAACAAGAAATGCTTCTTCATACTGTGGTGGGCATATCCAGCCATGGTATTCCGCCTGATCATCTCCTGCATGTGATAAACAGCCTGTATCCCGTGCTATTGCCAGGGGGAGTATGCCAATTATATTACGGTTTTCATCATAGCCAAGAACCATTATCGGTTTATATTTGTCAAAATATAACTGATACCAGGAAACGACAAATCCATACTCCTGAATGAGTGTACAGTGCTTTGTACGTTCTGCAAGACGCTTCCATGTTGAGATAAACTCTGCATCTGAAATTATTTTTAATGTATCATTTTCTGAAAGAATTTTAATAATCATAAGTAGACAACTTTTAATATGTGTGCCAAAAACTGAAAATCCATCATTATATCACGTATGTTTTGAACCATAATAATCGGAAGAATATTCTGAGACATGGCCATAACCGTAACTGGTACCTTTAGTGAAATCTATGCTGTTTAAAATAATTCCGGGGTTTATTTCCGGGTCATTTGTAACTCTGTTGATAGTTTCGATAAACTCTTTTTTGGAATAGTTTGCTTTCACGAGGAAAAGGCTGATATCTGACATATGCATAAGCATAATCGCATCGGCAACAAGGCCTACAGGCGGGGTATCGAGAAGAACATAATCATATTGCATCAAAAGGATATCTATCATGGGTTTTAGTGTATCTGCCATAATAAGTTCAGTTGGGTTCGGAGGTACTGGCCCACTTGTAATAATATCAAGGTTTTTAAATTTCGTTTTTTGGATTACCATGGTTAAAGTAACATTTTTTGAAAGAAGGTTGCTCATTCCTTCATTATTTGCAAGTTCACATTTTTTATGCAACATTGATTTTCTCATATCAAGGTCAAGTATAATAACCTTTTTACCGCTCAATGCAATAGTACGCCCCAGTTCACAGATTGTGGAAGTTTTTCCTTCTCCGCCAACTGTAGATGTGAAAGTGATGAGTTTTGATTTATTCTTATTTTGAAAAAATGCAAGATTTGTCCATAAAATTCTTAGAAATTCATTATAGACCTGCCTGTTTTTTTTGGGATAGAGTATGGGCAGTGTTCCATATATAGGTATGGTAGTAAGCTGCTCTATGTCATTAGTCGTTTTAATCGTATTGTTTAAAAAATTTTTAACGGCAGCCAAAAGAATTCCCAGGATGATACCAAGTATAAATCCGGATATGATAATCAAGGCACGTTTGGGCTTGATTGGTGATTCTGGAACAAATGCAGTATTTATCATGTGCGTATTGGATATGGTTGAAGATTCTACAATAGCCGTTTCTGCCCTTTTCTCCAGTAAATAGGAATAAATTTTTTCATTGACCATAAAGTCTCTTGTGAGATTGGCTAATTGCTTTTCCTGCTCAGGCAATGACCGGAGTTCATCTTTCTCTTTTTTTATTATCCCGTTAAGTGTTGCCAACCGTCTATTGGTGCTGCTTAGACTACTCTCTATGGACTCCTTGAGAGATTCTTTTAGGGAAGCGAGTTCTTTATCTATATTGATGACACTGGGATGTTGTTCCGTGTGCTTGAGAAGCAAAGCAATACGACGTGCATTTGCATCCTGTATTTTAAGTATAATATCATCGACGGCCGTATTGTTATACTGATCATCTTTAAAACTTACATCTATCCCTTTGATGTCATCATGGGTTGTAATATAATGATGAATGTTTTCCAAAACACTTTTACGCATCTGCAATCTGTACAGTTGTGCTTCAAGATCACTCAGTTTTTGTGTACTGGCTGATGTCTTTTCTTTGATACTGACAATGATATTGGAAGATTTGAAGGTTTGAAGTTTGTCTGCGGAAGTCTTCAATGTTTTATTTATTGCTTTAAGCTGAGAATCAATAAAACTCAATTTTTTTTGTGCACTTTGCGTTTTCATATTCAATTTTTCATTCACATAAGCATATCCAATGGCATCCAATATCTCTTTTGCGCGAAGAGGAACAGTGTCTTCGAACGTAAGGGAAAGGATTGTACCTTTTTCCGACATATTTGATACGGTAAGCCTTTTTTGAATAAATTTATACATTTTTTTATTGGGTGTAATTGTAAAAAAGTAGTGTTTGTTTTCAAATTTGTATATTTTTTGGATCGTTAAATGAAACCAGGGAGTATCAATCGGTTTGGCAAATTCATGTATATGGTTATAATAGATAGGTTGTTCTTTCTTTGGCAATGGTTCGATAAATGAACGTATTTTACTGACAAGTTTCTTTTTGAGCGGGGGTTCCACTATAAGCCTGAAGTTTTTCTCTCCTACGGGAATTATTTGAAAAGAATACGCTTCAAGCTCTTTTACCATCCATTCGGACTTTACAACAAAAGGGGAGTTTTTATATAATTCTATCGTTTTAAAATGTTTTGTCGTAAAATACCGTGTTCCAATATCGAGGTTTTCCAATGCTTTTAAAATAATGTATCTTGATTTTATAATTTCTTTTTCATTAATGATGTTTTTATCGGCTATTTGTGTTATTTTTCCCATAATATCATAATGTGTGCCTTCATGATCGGAAACGATCTCTATGGAACTGTTGGTTTGATAAATGTTAGGTGAAATGTAGGCGATGAGTATTGCAATAAAAGTTGTAATCAGTACAGATATTAAAATGAGCCACTTGTGACGGGCTAAAAATTTTTTTAATTCATCCAAACCTATTTCATTATTACGTTGTTGCATAAAGCCGCTTACCTTGTAATTTAATATATGCAAAGCCAATTTGTATATGCAGACTAAAAACAATGATTTACGTTTCCACCTGACTAAGACAAATTATGATTTCAGATAAGTTATAATCTTAACGATCCAATAAAAAATATATTTAACTTATACTAAAAAATTATACCATTGCTTTTAAAAATATGGCTTAATATACGAACCTCTAGAGATGCGGAATTTGGAGTGTTATATTCTCCAAAGTTGGCAATACTGCATTTATATTCATTTTTTTTATTACTCCAATGATAATTACTGAAGAATGATTTTCAATTTCTCCAAAAACAGCCTTTTTTAGTGAAAAAACAGCAAAAATACTCTTTTTTGGCTAAAAACATTGAAAGTTTTTAATTAATATAATACAATTAATATGTATTAATAAAACTTATTGTTTGAAATAAGTATATACTTGCAATTACTATTAAGGAGGAAATATGAAACTAGGTTTCTTAGTCGACCTGAACCTGTGTATGGGGTGTAAAGGTTGTGAAGTTGCTTGTAAAGTAGAGAATGAAGTGCCTCTGAGCTCTTGGAGGCTGCGTGTCAAATATGTCGATATTGGGACATTTCCCGATACATCGAGGTCGTTTACGCCGTTGCGCTGTAACCACTGTGAAGAAGCGCCGTGTGAGCGTATCTGCCCGGTCTCTGCACTGCATTATCTTGACAGTGGTATTGTCAATATCGACAATAGCCGCTGTATCGGATGTGCGGGATGTATGATGGCGTGTCCGTACGGGGCGATCTATATGGACCCCGAAACCAATACGGCAGACAAATGTACTTATTGTGCGCACCGTGTCGAGAGTGGTATGGTACCTGCATGTGTTGTTGTCTGTCCTGTTCAGGCGAATGTTTTTGGTGATATCGATGACGAGACAAGCCATATCTCCCAATACATTATGGAGCATCAGGGATCGGTTCAGGTACGTAAACCTGAAAAACATACGTCGCCAAAACACTTTTATGTAGGGGGCGGGAACCAGACACTCAATCCGCTGGCACAGCAGAGGCTTGAAGGATATAATCTCTTCAACAATATAACGCATTTGAAGCATATTGGAGATCCCCACGAGAGTGTGATAGACAGATTCCTGGAACCTTTCAGGTCGGAAGAGGAGTTGGATAACAGAAGTTTTATGGATTTTGACAACAAGGTAGAAGAATCGTACGAAGAGGAAGGAGGCCACTAATGGAAAATACACTACACGCAACACAGGCGATCGTGACACTTGATGTCGCGCTTCCGGGGATTATCTGGGGCTGGATGATCACATTGAATATGTGGGCAAAATCGGTCGGTACGGGAGTGATTCTCGTCGGGGCATTTTTGCTCTACAGGCATAAAAAAGAGGAGATGCCAAATCTCAGATGGCTGATGCCGCTGATATCGTTCATCTTTTTAAATATTTTCCTGCTCTTTACGCTGGCAGATTTGCACCATCCTTACCGAATGGTCAATATTTTCCTGCATCCGCACTGGACATCGGCGATTACTGTCGGGGCATGGATGGCAACGCTTTTTACCGGACTTGTCACTATTCTGGCAGCGATCGGTTTCTTTGATGCCCATCCGGATATCAGAAGGCATGGCGCTTGTGCCAAAGCAGCAAGAGAGCACAGTGCGCTGTATGAGAAACTCTTTCCTTTTGTTGTTTTTCTTGCGGTTCCGGTCACGCTCTATACGGCGATTATTATGGCGGAAGCGAGTGCAAGAGAACTCTGGCAGGCGCCTGCGGAAGTGATGCAGATGATGTGGGCAGCACTTTTGGCCGGTTCTGCAGGGTTGATCTTTATCTCAAACAACTGGAGTAGAGAGAGCAGGAACGACCTTGCCCTTGTCCTGGCTGTTTCGACATTCTTCTCCTTTATGATGTATATGGGTGAGTATTTTTTCTCATTCAAATCGGCTGAGGCAGAAGCGACACTGGCCTATGTACATTCAGGCGGAGCGTACAATAGTGAATTTTGGTTCGCAATGGTGCTTGGCTTTGTCATTCCCTTCTTCCTTGCCCTTGGCAACAGAAAGAGTGATAACAAGACACTGCTTAGATTTGCGGCTGTTTTAGCACTGGTCGGGCTCTATATGGCAAAAGATGTATGGCTGAAGATCCCGCAAATGCTTAATTTGAGTTAAGGAGTACAGAGATGACAAAATCAATGAAAAACAATACAAATTTTATAGAAAGCAGAAGAAGTTTTCTAAAAGGAACAGCCTACTCTGTAGCAGGTGCAACCCTTGCCGCCGGTGTGTTTGAAACCATCGTAGAGACACCGGCTGTGGCAAAAGAGAAATCGTTTGGCGGTACGCCGGAGACTCTGGCGTTTTACCCGCCGTTGGAAGCATGGGACAGCTACAAAGAGCTCGACGGCAATGACTGGAAACGGGGCGGTACCGGTAGAAACGGTATTCAAAGCGAAGAGAATGAAGATGGCATCAAGGTCAATGAGTTTATGCTGGTTCCGACCGTCTGTTCCAACTGTGAAGCTCAGTGCGGCCTGACTGCCTGGGTGGAGATAGGGGAGTATAAAAGGACAAAAAATCCTAAAGATCTTTTTGTGAAAAAATATATGGGTAACCCCCTGCATGCAGGAAGCCGCGGGCGTAACTGTGCCAAGGGATATGCTGCCCAGACGCAAATGTATGATCCGGACAGAATTCCTTTCCCGCTTAAAAGAGCTCCCGGTTCCAAAAGAGGTGAAGGCAAATGGGTCAGAACCACGTGGGACGAGGCAATGGCAACCATTGGTAAAAAGATGCACGATACCCTGAAGGTGGGTGATGAGATCTCCAAGAAATCCATCATGTACCATGTAGGCCGTCCGAACGAAAACGGTTTTGGGCACCGTGTACCGCATTCTATGGGGCTTGACGGGTATGATTCTCATACCAACATCTGTTCTGCCGGAGCGAGGCAGGGAACCATCCAGTGGGCGAACGATGACAGAAACTCTCCGGACTGGGCAAATGCCAAACTGGTCTTTTTGCAGTCTTCCCATGCTGCGGATGCCGGGCATTACTTCCAGCAATCGGCAGGGTATATCGCCGATGCAAGAAGAAAAGGGGCGAAACTGGTTGTGCTTGACCCAAGACTCTCCAACTCGGCAGGTATTGCCGACCTGTGGATACCGGTATGGCCCGGAACAGAAGCGGCACTCTACCTGCATCTGGCCAACAGGATTCTGAATGAAACGGATATTCACGGCAAGGATCTGGTAAACCATGCCTTCTTTAAAAACTGGGTGAACTGGGACCAGCTTATGGCGGACAAAGCACAGCTGGAACTAATGGTATCCAAAGGTTATATGAAACAGCTTCCCAAAGATGAGAGTTATGAGAGTTTCATTACAATGCTTAAGGAGATCTATGCACCCTATACGAAAGCATTTGTCATCCAAGAGTGTAGAATGGAAGGGTATGGCCATAAACTGGATGAACTTTTCGATATGTTTATCGATGCGGGCGACAGAATTTCTACCTATCTCTGGAGAGCGGGAACCATTGGCCATAAAGGCAGTTGGATGAATACACGTGCAGGCTTCTTCCCTCTGGCGCTTCGTGGCGCGATGGCCGGAAATATCGGAGGCGTTGGTATGCACCATTGGCATGTCATCTCCGTAAACGGTAAAGGGGATGCTGCAACAGTAGCCGGAGAGAGGCCTCCAAGGGTCAATGTCTGGAACGAGATCGCCTGGCCGCCTGAGTATCCGCTCAGTTCATTTGAGATGAGCCATATCATGCCACACCTGCTGCTTGATGACGAGTGGAGGGCAAAGTGGAAAGCGAAAGGACTGACGAATATTCCCGAAAAGCTTGCGGTATGGATCCCACGTATGTACAACCCTGTCTGGATCAACCCGGATGGTTTCAGATGGATCGAAGCGCTCAAGCGTGAAGACAAGATAGAGTTGGCGTTCAACCTTTCCCCTACCTGGTCGGAAACAAACTGGTACTGTGATTTCATTCTGCCTGTTGGACTGGCAGGAGAAAGGCATGATCAGTCTTCTGAACCTACAAAACCGGCACGCTGGTTAAGTTTCAAGAACCCTGCGCTCAGAGTGGCACTGGAGAAACTCGGCTGGAAACCCAAAGATCCGACCCGTGCGACACTGGAAGCGCATATCACTGCCGGGCTCGGAGAGATATGGGAAGAGGTGGAGTTCTGGGCAAACATCATGGTACACCATGTGGACCCTGACGGAAGCCTTGGTGTGAAAAAATTCTGGGCATCCAAAGAGGATCCAAACCGTGCGGTAACGATTCCGGAGTGGTATCAGGCGGCACTGGACAAATTGCCAAATTTGAGAAAAGCGGCCAAAAAGCTCTATCCCGACTCCAAGTATCCCAACTATGAGATGATGCGGGACAGGGGTACCTGGCTGGAAGAAGACCATGTATTCAGGCCTCAGGAGAGAGAACTGAAAAAAGTGGGCGACGTGTATCATGCGCATGGACATGAATACCCAGAGTCAGAAGTGGAAAAAGATGAATATGGTACGTTGTTGGTAGATGACCATGTATTTGGCGGTAAAAAGCCGATCGGTGTGGAGATAGACGGTGAGATCAAACAGGGATTCCATACTCTCAGCGGGAAGCTGGAATTCTACTCCAAATGGCTTGCCGAGTGGAAATGGCCGGAGTATGCGATACCGATCTATCCACGAAATGCAGAAGAGCGTAAAACAATGACGCATGTTGTGACACAGGTACACCATGACTTTATGCAAAAAGAGAATGAGTTTGCACTCAATACTGTCTTTAGGCTGCCGTACAATATCCATACGCGTTCTGTCAACTCCAAACACTTGATGGAGATTTCCCAGAACCACAACCCGGTATGGATCAATACCGAAGATGCAAAACGTCTTGGTATCAAACGCGGAGACCCGATTAAACTGACGATCGAAGATACGGTTTCCGGGCTTGAGTCCGGATACTTTATTGCCATGGCAGTACCGACAGAAGGTACGATGCCGGGTGTTCTCGCCTGTTCACACCATGCAGGAAGGTGGAAGCTCAAAAATGCCGTGGAGATCCCCGGATTCGAGCATAAACTGGGTGTTCTTGGATTGGGTGCACCGTTGTACGATATGACGATGGACGGCAAAGTAGGTACCATGAAACCTACAGAAGGGTTGAATGAAGGAATGCAGGCACGCCGAGATACCTGGCAGTTCAAGAAGTTCAACAAAGACCTTGACAATATCTGGTGGGACGGGCTTTCCGGTTCATGGCAAAATGCCGTAGCGCCTTCCCATCCGGATCCGATAGGCGGAAACCATGCATGGCACCAGAAAGTGCGCATTGAAAAAGCCTCCAAAGGAGAAAAGATCGGTGATATTTGGGTAAACTATGAAAACAACTTCAAGGTGTACCAGGCGTGGAGAGACAAACTGACACGTCCGCTTGACAGCAGCGATACGCTCAGACGTCCGGTGCATATCAAACGTCCGGCCGTGCCATTGTCGCTTAAAGCCTATTCTGTGAAGATTACGGGGTAGTTTTTTGAAAACATAAGGGCGGATATGGAATCCGCCCCTACGGCGGTCATCATACGATTTTTCAGATATATTTATTAATTTATTTGGAAAGTGGTATAGTGGGGTGTTGACTTCTGGCAATACCCATATTTTTAAATAAACGGTGTTGTCAGGAGACAACATCCTACAAAAAGGTTGCAGATAATATGAACGAAATGAAACAAGAAATAGAGAACCGCATCGCCCTTTATGCATTGATCTCAAGACTGATGCTGACAGAGGTAGATGAAGCGCTTTTGGAAACCATTGAAAAAGATGAAAAGCTGCTGGCACTTTTCCCCAACTACAGAACATGGGAAAAACGTACGGCATTTACGACAAACGAGTTGATAGAACAGTACTACAATGTCGATTTTGCCAATCTCTTTTTAATGCACCTTGTCCCCTACGAGAGTTTTTATGTCAGAGATGACCAGATGATCGACAGCGGTGGGGGAAATCCGGTCATAGAGCTCTATAATGCCCTTGATTTCAAAGTGGAACTTGACAAGGCAAGGGTGGTCAGTGGCGACCATATAGGCGTGGAGCTGGAGTTTATGTATATGCTTTGTACCGCACAGTTAAAAGCGCTTGAAGCGGAAGACAAAGCGGGTGTTTGTGAATTGTTTCAAATTGAAAAAGGGTTTTTGAAAGAGCATCTTCTGGAGTGGGGGTCTATGTTCCTCATCAATGCAAAAAGAGAGTCCCGGACACCACTTTACCATGACGGAAGCGAGCTTACTTTGGAGTTTTTATTGAGTGATTATGAATATATCAATGAAAAACTGGACCGTTTTTGCCAGGATATAGCGTAAGTGATGAAGTTACATTTTGATGTTGCATCGTGTGTCAGGGCAACCAGTAAGTTTTCACACTGCCGTAAATGCGCCGATGCGGCGCCCGGGCAGATAGAGATGGAGGGAGGGCTTCCGGTATTTGCCAAAGGTACGGGAGTGGAAGCTGCGGCATGTATCGGTGCCTGCCCGACAGAAGCGTTTTCCCTTTCTGATTTTTCTGTTACGGCATTTTTTTTCCGTTTTTTAGATTCCAAAGTAAGGCTCATCTCTTCCAACATGAATGTTCCCTGCCTGAGTGTATTGAGTGTGGAGCACCTTGTCTCTCTGGCATTGGCAAGTGATGACCCCGTGACCCTTGATCTCAACGGATATGAAGAGGGTACACACCTTTTTGCACTGATCGCTGCACGTATTGAAGAGGCAAATTTTATGCTTTCAAGTTTTTCTGAAAAAGCGCTTTTCACCAACAGGGAAACCGGCATGGAGGAAGCGGTTGTCCCGCAGGAGCAGGCAATCGGCAACAGAAGGGATTTTCTCAAGTCTATATCGCTTAAAGGTGTACTGAAACATAAAAAAAACTTTGATGATGCTGTTGCGTCGGATGAACTGCATCGTTTTGTACACGATGCCGGCATCACTGCCAAGATCAAGGAGAAGCACCTTCCTGACAAACGTAAAATACTCCTTACGATACTGAAACGGGTGGGCGTACCTGAAACCTTTGAAGTGCTGCCTCAGGAGGAGGTAAGCTTTGTTTCCCAGAAATTCATAGATGATAGCTGTACCAACTGCCAGATCTGTTACCGTATCTGCCCGACAGGAGCGTTAAGTTCCAACGGAAAGTTCTCGCTGATCCATTTTGATGCGATGCTATGTGTCAAGTGCCATCTCTGCCACGATGCCTGCGAACCCGATGCGATCCACCTGCAACCCGGATTTGAGATCAAAGCATTTTTTGAACCGCAACAGCGTATTTTGGCACAATTTGATGTCCGGCGCTGTAACGAGTGCGGAAACTACTTTACCTATAGTGGTGGGGAGCAGAGCTGCCCCCGCTGCAAAATTGAGGAGGAAGAGGCGATGTTCCTACACGAAAATGCTAAAAGGATACAGAATGAGGCCTGAAGAGATCAAACCAAATACCGGGTTGTGTACCATTCTGGGATATAATGCCCAGACAGGGGTTGTAAGAAAATATTTCAACAGGATCATGAAACAGCAACAGATCAATGCCACAGCGATTGCATTGAATATTACGGATGAACATTATGATTTTACCATGCAGAGTGTGGCACAGTCCAAAGTAGACAAAATGATGTTTGAAAAGGAATTTCAGCAAAAATCCTTTCATTACTGTGACAGCCTCGATACTGTGGCTCAAAGAGAAAAAAGGGTGGATTTTATAGAAGTTTCCAAGGGGAAAATAAATGGTTACTGTCTGGATGATGAGGCAAAAGCGCTGTTTGAAACACCTGAATTTCTGGATGAGCAGATACTTTTTGTAACCAAAATGATGCTGATCGCCAACCGGTGGTATGGCGCAAAAATAGAGGTGGATGAAATTCCGCTGTTGATAGGAGAAAAGAATGAATGAAAGAAGTATGGAAGATCTGAAAGAAGCATTTGAGAATTTCAGTATCAATGAAACATCCTGTGTAGATGGCAGTTGTGCGGGTGATGAAGAGAACGATCTTAAGGACTATCCTTCCTATACGGAAGCACTCTATGCCAAGCTGGTTTCTCCGGCGGTAAGCGGTATTTATGTCTCTCGCTGGGATATCAAAGAGATAGCTCTTGAAGCGGGTGACTCAATGGCGATCCACCCGCGCAAACGTATGTTTGAACTCTTGATGAAATATGCATCTGACAGAGACAATATGCAAGCGGTGCTTGACGCGCTGCAAAGACATATGGAGGAGAAAATCGCCATTTATGAAGAATTGATGGAGAGTTTTCCCGCCAGCTCGGAAATCTTCCAGCCTAAGATCGATAAAGCAAGGAAGACGATCAACCTGTTTCCCCAGATTATGGAGGAGTATTTCGGATAAAGGTTTGACAACCCTTAATCTTCTTTTAGTATACTATACTATCTTAATAGTAGGGTAGGCGTTGGATTTAAGATCTTATCTCAATCTTTATCAAGTGTTGGAGGAGGAGCGTTCTACAAAA
>Ga0256828_1000629_pt1 | contig 23117 bp, 30 predicted proteins | sample CV88metaG_FD_185993 | JGI IMG/M metagenome (GOLD analysis project Ga0256828, IMG submission 185993) | Hydrothermal vent microbial communities from East Pacific Rise, Pacific Ocean - CV88 | ecosystem: Environmental > Aquatic > Marine > Hydrothermal vents | place: Pacific Ocean: East Pacific Rise...
GCTTTGATTTCACCTTCTCTTGCACGAGTTCCCCAATCAAAATAAATTAATTCTAGCATTTTAACATTTGAATATTTTGTGCTATTTAACCACGCATAAACACTACATGTAATATCTAAACCACCTGAATATAACGCTACACCTACTAAGCCATCCTTTTTTTGTACTACACTAGGTAATTCTTCTCTTAGACAATAATTAAAATGTTTATGTAGATTTATATTCGTATGAAATTCAAAACCATCATGTTCAACTACATAAGCTCCTAATCCATTATGTTTCATCTGAATATTTAACTTTGTGTCAATATTGATTGCACTTATTTTTCCAACATCAGCAATTTTTAAAGCATCCTGAAATGGTAAATAATTGAATATATCAGTATCAACATTAATATTAAAATCAAAATCTTTTACTAAGTTTTCTGCATCTGGTATAGTACCATGTACAGCAACAACTCGACCATCATCTGTTAAATATGGCTGACTTAAAGTTGTTTTTGAGTCCTCAGTTTCAGGAGTTAAACGACTAAATCCCATAATAATAAGATCAATATCATATTCAATAGATTGCAATGTTTGATCAATTGCTTTAAAAGCAGAATTAGTTATTTTAATTTTTCTTTTAAAACCACCATCTAAGATAATAACAATATGTGTTTCATCTCCTCCTTTAATTAACAATGTTCTGTAAAATATATCAGTTAATTTTTCAAGATTATTTGATGAGTATAAAACCTTTGTACTTGTCTTACAAGCAATAAATGAACACATTATTTCTCCTTTAGTAAATTAAGTAAGAACTCTTTACAATCTGAGCATGTTTTAAAGTTCTCTATACGTTCTTCTTTTTCTTTCTCTGAGCAATTGCAATTTCTAACAATATCAGGATGATATCGTCTTGCTAACTTTTTCCAATTTTTCTTAATATCAGATTGTGTAAAATCAGTATTAAGATGTAGAGTTTTTATACAGAACTCTTGAACTTGTGTAATATAATCAGTATTATTTTTATCATATGGATTATTTGGTTCGGCTACTAATATAATTCTAAACATATAATAAATGCTTTTTAAATACCATTTAGATGATAAATAAATACTCATTTCTGAAATAGTAAAATTCTTAGTATCAATTAAATAATCAAGTATTTTAATATGTAAAAAAATAATAAAAATCACGCTAAAAAATAAAATAAAACCAAACACTATATTAAAATACATCAATACAATAAAAAATATTATTACTGCACCTATATATTGTCTTATCTTTTTTTCATTCATATTTCCCCTTTGAAATTAAACACAAGAAAATTCAGAGGATTAATCCTCTGAATTATTCAATAAATGCTGTTCGATTGCAGCTATAAATTCTGGTTCTGGTTCAACTGGAGTTAATTCTAATTCATCAAATAATGAGCCATCAAAATTTTTACTTCCTTCTTCATCTCCATTTGCTAACATTGTAGGTCCACCTAACCACGAAAGCACAATCATATCATCAAGTCTTTCAATTGAAATATCGCCAATATCATCTTCACTTGCTTTAAGTTTCTTCAATATTTCTGCCGCTTTTGGATCAATTTTACATTTTGAAGCATCAAAAGCAAAACCTACTTGATTATCCATAGTTGGATCATTTACCAATGCATCACTTAAAAATTCTAAACTCAAAGGTTCATTCATCATCGCCTCTGGAATCTCTTTATCATTAAACGCTGTTAATCCTACAAACCCTTTATATTCCATAATTTTACACATCTTATTTCCTTTTTTTAATTTTCTTAATTTATATCTTAATGATAGCAATCAATTAAGCTAGAATACATATGATCTAAGCTATGTTTTACTTTAGTAGTATAAATACGATTAATTGCTTTATTACTAAAATTGTGAAAGATTGCTAATTTTGGATCTAGATAATCAATTACACGTTTTAATGCAATTTGATGATCAACCTCTTTATCTGAATATCTAATCATTATACCATCTTCATCATAAAATAAAATTGACATCACAAGTTCAATATAAACACTTAAGATATCATTTGGTAAAACAATATTTTCTAAAAGGAAATCATACATTTCATCAATACTGATTAATGTATCACCTTCTCGATTTTTATCAATCATACCAACAATGTTATTTAACTGTTTAACTGAATCATCATTAAATGGTAGATCATGTTGAACTATTTCATAATAATTATCATGTTTTACAAATTCAATTGAATCGGATTCCCCATAGAATTGGTCACTATGTAATAATTCTTCTAGTTCTTTGATTAATGATTCATCACCGCTAACTTTATTACCTTCACTGAAAGCAAGTGATTTAATTAATTCAAGTAATCTAGGATTTAATTGAGTGATAAATGCTCCTGAAAAGTGGTGAGTTCGAAGTACCGATTGAATAATAGATTCTGAAATATATGCACCAATACTTGCACCTAATGATGATGATTGAGGTTTTTTAATACCAAAACATTTTGTACAAAATTTATGATCTGGTACTTTACAATGAATTGGAGTTCTTAATGTTACAGTTGTTCCAATTAAAGATTTATCATCTACATCTATAAGTGTACCATCCATATAAAATCTACCATATAAGCTTTCAAGATGATGTGCATTTTTAATTAAGATATCTTTACCTTTAGTTGAACCACAATCATCAACATCACTTAGTTTTAAGAAACCCGTAGAATAAAAGAATTTTCTTTGAAGTTCTCCGCCTTTTGGAATTGCTTCTTGTCTTTGAGCCAATGCAACCCTTGCACTATCACCACCCATAAAGAATTCTTTTTTTGATAATCCATCTAATAAAGAATTCTTTATATTCTTTTTAAAAGCTTTACCATAAACATTAGTAGGAATACCATTATTTCCAATTGCTTTCAATAATTGTACATTTTTAACCCTTGCATTTGAAGCTCTAACATGTTTTAGAATATTATCTTCATTTTCTTCTAATGCTGGCATTACATATGAACTAAATAATATTTCATTTTGATGAAATGCTATAAATGGTTCACTAATCAATGTATCCTTATAATCACTAATTTTAGTATTTCCAATTGCAAAATCATCTAAATCAAAAGTAGGATTACAAGCTTGAATAATAGTACTACACTCTAATAAAAATTTATTAAATTCATGTAAATATTTATAAAAATTTTTATCTTTTACCTCATCTCTTAGAAGAGACATTAACTTTTTAACATTACTTTTCTTTAATAAATAAGTACCATCATAAAGTATCTTACCAGTTCCTAGTGCCTTATTTATAACCATTACATTATAAGGTAATATCCAATTAGTATTTTTTAATTGTACTAATACATTAGCCTTATTATTTAGCATAGAAATATCTACCTCAAATCCATCAAGACTTTCAATTTCAATGATAGGTTCATCTTCTGTTAATGGTTTTAAAGCCATGTAACTTAGCATATATGCAGCGTAAATACTTTCATGTTCAGGTGAAGCAATTAAACTACGATTATGATCAAATTCTACGGAATTTTCCATATAATAATGATGAAAAGCGGCTTTTGCTTGCTCACTAGTTAAAGCATACGCACTTAAATTATCTCCATCATAGTCAAGATTAAACATTGTAGCAATTAAAGAATTAACACCCATTACACGATTCTGTTTAACACCTTTATGATCATTTTCAAAATACACTAAACCTAATTTTGCACCTGAAATATTATATCTCCATAGTACAGGAGGACGTTCAATTAACATTCTAAGTTCAGGGCCAACAATTCTAAGAAATTCTTTAAATAAAGCTTTTCCTATTACCACATTACCAGATGCATCAATTTGATCATGCACTTGTCTAATAAATTCAGTGATTGTATAATCCTCGTTGTTTTCTTCATCTAATTTTTTATTTAAAAAGTGAAGTAATTCAGGTTGAAAAATTTTGATCACTGTTTCTTCATGCATCGCTACACTACCTGGGCGTAGAATCGGTTCAGGTATAATAACTGCACGTTGGCTTGTTTCTACTGTTTTACCAGCTAAACTTTCACGAACAATACTCTCTTTTTTTTGAAAACTTTTATTAATAATCTCATTATAGAGCTTATTAACACTATTTTGATACTTATAAACTGTCTGTCCAAAACCAGGAGCATTTGATTTAAAAATTTTGTCTAGAAAACTACTTTTTTTATTTTTTAAGATCTCCGTGTAAGCAGCAGTTATAGGGTGTGCTTGATATTGATTATTTAATTTAGCGAGTGGTCTAGAATCAGGTGGAATAACTAAAATCGTATTTGTAAAAATGTATTTTGCTATTCTAACATCTGCCATATAATCTAAAATTAAATGACGATAATTTTTATTTCTAAGCATCTTACGATAAAGAATATGTAAAGTCGTAATATCATATACTTCTTTTAATATAATAGGTTCTTCTTTACTTACTCTATTTAATTTTACAAGTTTTTCTTGTTTTAATGAATAAACATATGGTTTTTGCTTATTATCATCGTACTTAGAATTATTTAATAAACTTTTAATTGCAGTTTGTCCAAATATATTAGACAATAAATTTTGAAAGATTGGTAAGATAATGTAGATATTTCGAGGTAATTCAATTTTAGCAAATGTGCTGCTACGTAAAGAATTTGTATCACAAAGAACTCCACACTTTTCACATCTTAAACCTTTATTCTCTTTTGAAAATAAATGGCCACAATTACATTTGTAATTATTAAGTGGTCCAAATATTTGCTCACTATATAATCCATCTTCTGTAAATTTAAATTTACCTGCCTTTAAAGCAGATGGATTTTCAACTGGTTTTAACTTATCTATGTTGTCAAACAACGTAAAAGATAATTCAATTGCCATTTATTCTCCTTAGATAATATCAGGTTCAGGACTAAATAATTTTAGTCTATGTGTTAACTCATCATACATAAAAGCATGAATATGTTTACAAGCGTTAAGTTTCTCGTTTGGATTTGTAATATTAGGGGGAGTTAATTGAAAATGTTTAGGATTTAACAATGCTCCTTGTTGATCAAGAACATATGCCCATCTAAATTGAAAATCGGGGCAGCTACAATAACATTTAACTTTTGTGTTTCTTGTTAGTTTTGGAGTATCCATTTGTAACTCAATATTATAACCTTTACCAGTTTTTTTATTAACCGCTACACCTCTTAAAGAATACTCACTTTCACTAATTTTTCTTGTTACCATTGTATGGTAATCACGTGGCATTTTCATAATTTTTACAACGGGAATCATAAACCCTCCTTTAAATAAAAATAAAATGAGAAAGACTCAGTATGCAGTCAGACACTCCTTAACCTTTACTACAGTCGTCACCGGTGACCGACTAATAGTAACTGTTAAGAAGCTCATCATACATAAGAGTCTTCTCCTTTCAATGTATTAATTTCTATTGTAACACATTGAATTTCTTACACTTAATGTATTAATTTTCTATCTCCACCTTGCATAGAATACAATGTTGCAAAGATTTCAAATATACAACTTTGTAAATGAATATGAGGTAATGGTACTAAATTTAATTTTTGATAATATTCTGTAATTACTTTTTTAATTGGTAATAAAATATTCTCATCTTCTAACATAGTTCTCATTATATATTCATAGTTTATACTAGGATCAGCGTCCATCCATTCAAGCATTGCTTGATAATATTTTCCAATTGTTGGATCTTTTGTCGGATAACAACATAAATTATATACTACATTTAAATCTTGACTTGCAAATATTACATCAGTAAAATATTTAATATAATTAATAATTGTATCCTCTTTCTGAGAAGTTGATACAACATTTTTTAAATTTTGTGTGCTAAACACACCATTTATTGAGCCAGATTGAATATTATTGATAAGATCACGCATGCCTTTATGTTCAAATGCTTTTACTAAATTATATAAATCAGTTTCATTATATTTAATATTTTCAGATTCAAGAATAAATTTCATACGATTAAAAGCACCATCTATATTATAGCTAGTAAAGTTTAATTTTTCATTAAATCTTTGAAGTAATGCATTATCCAATTTATGGATATTATTTGTAGTAACAATAAATGCTACTTCAGGCATAAAATTTTCCATTAATCCATTTTTTAATTGTGTCTGCGCTTCATGAGATAATTGATCAAATTCTTCACATACTACAATTCTTTGCTGAGAGGTAAATGTCTCTGCTTTTAACCATTTTTTTAATTCAAGAACATCATTAACACTTTTTCCAAGAATAAATAAGTCTTGTTGATGTTTAATAATAGAATGAACTAAAATCTTATTAATTGTAGTTTTTCCTGTTCCACCTGGACCATAAGAGATTAAATTTCCTTGAACATATCCATTTTCAATAAAACTATAAATTTTTTGCTTTACTTCTTCAGATTCGAAGACAACGTCTTCGATCTTTTCTGGTCTGTATTTTTCAAACCATGGTTTTTCCATCAATTGTTTCATAGAATACCTTTTTAAATCATGCTAATGTTTGTACTATCTGCATTTGATTGTAACTTTGCCTCAATTGTATATGTAAGTGGACCGATATTTGTATCAGTAATAGTTTTAACATGAATGTTTGTACTATTATCAATATTATAAATGCGGATTAAAGTATCAAAATTTTTATTAATAATAAATAAATTTGGTACTTTATATGATCCAGTATTTCTACCAGTTGCATCTTTAAAATATTTTACATATGCACCACCATCAATTTCGATACTTAAAATTTCATAAGTGTCTAAATCAATAACTAAACGATAAAAATCAGATTCGATTACTTTCTTAGCATTAATTAATGCTTCAGCAATTTCAGTAGAAACAACTAACTGACTAGAATACTCATCTTTAGTTTCTAATTGACTAATATCAGAATAACGATGTACAAATTTACGAATATGTACTGCATCTCTAATACTATTTTTTCTAGAACCATAAACAATATATTCCCCAGTATTATCCATAATTGTGATATCATCTTCTTTATTTAAAAGACTTAACATTTTTAATGAACGCTCTGGTTCATTAATATAAACACTATGTTTACCAAATGATTTTGTCAGATCACAATTCACAACACCATAATCATAATTTAGGCTAATTTTACCATTGTGAATTAATAAATGCTCAGTATTTTTCTTAGTCAATTGTTTTAAAACATTTAATGTGTCATTCCAAAATAAAGCACTAACTGTAGTAATTTCTGTTCCTGCTAGAACACTTGTATCAATTTTTGGAACATCTGGTACCACTGTTTGTGTACCAGATGGATTTGAAATACTATCATTTACAGCTTGCATAGCAGCTGCTTGATTTGATACAGGCTGTACAGGAGCTGCTTGATTTGATACAGGCTGTACAGGCGCTGCTTGATTTGATACAGGCTGTGCAGGAGCTGCTTGATTTGATACAGGCTGTGCAGGAGCTGGATTGTTTGTAGTTGGCATAGTATTTGCTACTTGTACTGGTGTTGGTACTGTTTGTGTATTACCTAAATCGATTGTTGCTTGAACTTGTTCCATTATATTTCCTTAACTTTTATTTTTTTGATTTTTTATTAAACTAAAAATTCGTATAGTATGACTTTATCACTTTTATCAGAATGTTGAAATGAAAAAGGTAGCTCTTGAATTGCAATAACTTCTTTACCATAAACTTTATTTATAAATCTATCAAGATTATGAGTATATGCATTTTTAATAAATTCAACATATGAATTTACTGGACCACCGACTAAACTACTTAGATTATCTAATGTAATATGGTTATGAAAAATAATAGAACCATCAGTAATAACTCTGAAAAGTGAATCATTTTCATATTTAATATTTTTTAGCATTTCAATGAATTCCTGAACAATTAAACGCTGGTGTTCTTGATCAATTTGAACAGTCTCTAATTGTTTTTTCTCTTTTTCCTCAAATGTTAATTCTTGTTTATCATATCTAATCATAATTATCCTTTTAAATTTAAACGATGTGAAATCAAATAAATTGATTTAACTTGATCTTTTAGAATTTCATGTCTTGATAAAGCACTACCAATAATATATAACATGTTATTATTTTTTTCAGATAATGCTTTTTTAACTAAATGAAAAATATTATATAATTCTAGTGTTTCTTCACTTAATTTAGATAAATTTCTTTCGACATTAACTTCATTTTTAATTTTTGTGTTAATTATGATATTTATCTCATCTTTTAATCTTTGTAATTCTTTTTTGTCTTCTTCTGACATCACAGACTCGCCGTCAATAACATCACTAACTGATTGTGTTAATAAGCTAACTTTCACATTCAATACATTAACCATAAAAAGATTCCAATGAATATCATCTTCACTAATTTGCAAATCATAATGTTTATCAAAACTGATTCCAATTCCTTCAATATCATCTGGCATTTTCCAACTCCTTTGTCTTATTATTTCTATTGTATTAATACATATCATCTATGCTTAGAACATCTTTTATAAATAATACTAAATCACCTTTATTATAATCATCTTTATTTATAGTATAAGCTAAATTATATATATTACCTTTACTCAATTTATCAGTAAAGAAAAACCACATTGCTCTGAATTGATACCCATCCGATTCTAAAGTCATCGAATAATGATTTTTATCTTTTGATATAGTTGCAATATCAATTATTTTACATTTTGTAGCAAAAATAGGTTTTTGAAAACCTTCACCATAAGGTTGATATGAATCGATTAAATGATACAGTTCATCGTTTATATCACCAAAGTTTAAAATTCCTAGAGGTTCTTTACTTGGATCTTTAAATAATGATCTATCTAAATTACTAGTTTTCTTTTGTAAATCCAACCAGAAATTATTTAAATCACTTACTTTTATTCGAGCAGCCATTGCTGCTTTATGACCACCAGTTTTATCTTGAACAACATAAGGATTATCTTTAATCAGATCAAGTATGTTTATTTTACCATAGCTTCTTCCAGAACCTTGATAATAATCACCTATTTTTTTCATAACTAACGCTGGACGTTTGTATTGTTCGCTTAGTTTACCTGCTGTTGGTCCAAGAATACCTTTTTCCATAGTATCATCACCTGGAATTACAATAAAATGTGCATCTAACCAAGCTTGATATAAATTTTGAATTTCTTGAAATAAAATATTTGAGCGTTCTTTTCTAATCTTATTTAAATTTACTAAATATTCATACCATTTAGTACTATCTATTGGATTTTCACGAGTTAAGAAAATACCAGATTCTTCAGCTGATGTTAATCGACCAGTTGAATTTAACATAGGTATTAGACTAAAAGCTAAATCCTCTGCAGTTATTTCTGTTTTACCTAGCACATTACAATGTGTTCTAAGCCATTGTCTAGGATGAGAATTAACAACTTTTAAACCTTCTTTTACTACAAATCTATTTATATGCTTTAAGGGCATAACATCACTAATCGTAGTTAACATTAATTCCGGCTTAAATTCTTCATACATATCAATAGGGACATGTACCTTCTCAGTAATATGTCTTAAAAAATACCAATATACAAAGGTACCATTTATATCTGGATATGGAAATGAATCTGCTTCTTGGTGAGGATCAACTACAATTGCGTCTGGTAATCCGCGATATTTATCAACTTGATGATGATCTGTAATAATCACATCAATATTAAACTCTTTAGCTAAATCACACGCATCATGACTAGTAATTCCTTGATCAGCTGTAATAATTAAATTTGGTAAATTATCTTTTCTATCATGAATATGTTTTGATATAAATCCATATCCCTCTGTTCTATCAGTTATAATAACTTCTAGATTTTCATAATTAAATCGCATAAAAAAATAATAACTCAATAGATAAGTTCCTAACCCATCAACATCACTATCATGGATAATGAGTATTTTTTCTTTATTTGAAACTGCTTGGATAAATCTATTTACTGCTTTATCTAGATTTAACATTTCTTCTGATTTTGGAAATTGATTATAACTTGTAATTGAATCATCTACTAAATCATCTAAAATATTTTTTATTTCATATAATGAAATATTTTTCATTATTTAACCTTTTATTCATAGAGTACATAAAGATTATAATCATATTATAACTTTATTTAAAATTAAACACAAGAAAATACTAGGTGCTTTAAAGCACCTAGTATTACTCTTCTTCATCTAACTTAGCTAACTCTTCTTCAAGTTTTTTAAGTGATTTAGATTTAAGTTTGTCCTCTTGTTTTTCTGCAATAAGTGCAAGTAGTCTTTCGCGCTCTTTATTGCGCTCTATTCTACGTTGCTCTTTCTCTTTTTCCTCCAGTTTAATATCGATGATATATTTAACGATATCAAAACGAAGAGAATTCAAAGATTCCTCTTTTGTTTTACGTTTCTTTTGACGTGTAAAAGAAATTGTATTCTCTTCCTCTTTAGTTTTTCTATAAAGATCTTGAGCAATATTTTCAAGATCAAAACCATTGTTGCTATTTAATGGTATATCCCAAATATCTAAGATACTAATATTACCACGCGCTGTACTAAACGTTAACTTTACTCTTGTTGCTTTTATAAATAATTCTTCCATTTTACTTCCTTTTTTATTTTAATTTTAAACTAGAACTTTATATGTTCTAGTTTTACCGTTAGTTGTTACACGAACAACAACATACTGCTTACTGGTTGATGAGATACCAATACCAGATAATTGATCTTTAACTGGTTCAACTTTTAACTGTTGACCTAATACTTCAAATCCTTTTCTAAGTGGTTGTAGATCATCATTTAGAAATTCATTATATAAACCTCTTAATTCATCTTTAGTTGCACAATTTTCTAGGAAGAACATATAATGTTTATTTCCTTGTTTATTGTTATCCCAATGATTAGGGCTTAGTGAAAATAATTTCACTTTGTGGAATTCATTTGTGTTAATACCCCAAATATTCTCTGATTTAGTTGAGGAGTTAACGCTGATCTCAGAATTAAATTTAACATTATAATTGCCTTCATCATCAATTTTAACAGTAGCTATACTAATTGAATCTGAAATTCTGCGATTATATTCAATATTATATAATTCTCCTAAAATTTCCAACTGACATCTAACACCATCAGTATTTACACCACTAAAATTATGAACATAAAAATCGAGCTCTAAATCATGTAGTAAATGAAAATCACTAAATGTAATATTTTCAACTGCTACTCCATCACCAGTTTGATTTTTAGGATTAGTAATATCTACATCCAATTTACCATTATACTTATAGCATAATTTATCACTATAATAAATATGACATTTCTCGTATCTTTTTTTGTATATCTCACAGTGTGCATCTAAATCATTACCTCCATCGTTCCCATTTTCATTCCATTGAATCGAAAAGCGAAGATCACCGTCAACTTTACCACCTGCTGATTTAACGCGCTCTTTTAGAGCATCTGTTACTCCACCATTATACACCCAACTAAAATTGTTATCCCATTTTAGGATATTTTTACTATTATTTACAGCTGGTGCAATAAGCGATACTAAATTAGATTTTAATCTATTTTCAAAAAGAACTTCTAATTTATCAATATCTGAAATCATATCAATCAATTGATCAATACTAATCTCTTCTAATTTATTAATATCTGGTAATGTATTTTCGACTTTACCAGATGAACTCAATAACTCATCTAACTCGTCAATTGAGTCTTTCATTTTATTTCTTGTATCGCGATCTGCATAAAGAACATTGTTAATGCTAATGTCTTCTTCTTTTGCGTGTCGTCTGCGAAGAGAATCAACTATATCATTTTCTTTGATATAGTTTAATAGTTCTTCTTTTTGCTTTTTTGTAATTAACGCTTTTGGTCTTTTATAGTTACTTGGTGCAACTTTGTACTCAAACGCTTTTACCGCATCTTCGAGTTCAACACCATCACTAATATCAGTTAGAAGTGTACCAATAACTGTATTACGGATACGTTTTTTAGGGTCAGTTATTTTCCAGATAAAGATATCTTTTTCTTTGTCATTTAAAGTATGATATTCTTTAAATCTATCATGGAACCAACGAACATTTTGTAAATGCTCTTCTCCACGATAAAGAATATTATCTTCAATAAGATCAATAACTATTTTAATCGCGTCTACTGTAATTTCATCTAACGCTCTTTTAAACACTTTTGTTGACTGCACTTGCTCACTAACATCTAAACCAGATAGATTTGTATAATCTCTAGATACTAAACCATGAAAATGATTCCATGTTAATACTTCACCTGTTTCAGATTGTGTGTGATTTACAGGAACTCCAATCAAAATCATATTCTTTTGATTTTTATAAGTTGCAGGAGATTTAAATGGTTCTTGAATCTTACTAGAAGTAACTAGTTCTGATAATTCTGCTGCGACGACTTTAAATTTATCAGCAATATCCGCATTTTCTAAATCATCCCAAATAGATACAAGTTTATTATCTACAATAGCCACTACATTACCCATATCACGTAGAAAATTACGACATGTGTTACAATCATATTCTCTACGTTCATTCAGAATCTCGTTAGTACCTTCTGGGTAACTATTTAGATAAGTATCATAAATAAGATCTTTATCCATTTCTGTTCTATATAATTTTCCAAGAGAGTTAATTCTCTCAACATTCTTACTTACTACCTCTGTAAATTTTTTGAAATCATTCATTATGTGTCCTTTATTTTTTTAAAATGAAAAAATTGTTCCATCTATCATATAGAATTCCGCTTCAGGAAAAATACTTTTTAAATGTTCTGCCTCATGATGACATTCCGAATAATCTGATAATTGCTTTTGAAATAAAACATCAGATTCACCATATATAATTAGATTGTGCATTAATTCTCCTTATAATTGTAAATGGATCTTTTCCTTCAATTAGAAAAGCTATAATTAAAGTTAAACTCATTATAAAAAATATCATAAACCCGATAGTTAATATAATATAATTATGATTAAAAAAATATTGACTTGCTGCTAAAAAACTAAGACAAGTACTATATAGTATAAAATACCCAAAAAAGTATCTAAACCATATATTTTTCATTAACTTCATTCTAACTCCAATATATAATCATTAATCTTAATTCCTATTTCCGAATCAGCTATTACTGCCTGTGATTCTCTTTCCCTACAAGCCTCACATTTATTACATGGTCGAACTTTAGTATCTGAAAGATAAGTTGGATTATAACATGTCCAAGTTAACTCAAACGGTAATTTTAGTCTAATTGCTTCTTTTATAATCTCACTTTTGAAATTATCTTTAAAAGGTGCATAAACCTCAATATCCAAATTATCATTTAAATCTAATACTTGTTGCATTCTAATAGCAAATTCAGGACTAATATCCCAATAATCTCTTTCATAGATATCAGAGTGTTTATGTATTCCTAAACCAAGATTTAATTTAGAATATTCTCCAGTACTTAAAATTTCTCCAATAACTGCAGACATACTTAAAAATAAAAGATTTCTACTAGGCATATAATACTTCATAGATTCTTCTTCTTGATTATCTCTTCTTTCTTGAAATCGAGATATCACATCACTCATAATACTTGCAACATTCACATACATTGTTTCATTAAGATTTGGATATCTTTTTTGTAATGCATTATGAATTTTTTTTTGTGCAATAACTTCAACAATGTTTTTCTGTCCATAATTATAGACTACTGGAAGGACGTGGTGTCCTTCATCAAGCGCTTTCAATAATAAAGTACTTGAATCTAAACCACCTGAATGATTTATAACTGTTAACTCTTTCATAATTAACTCACTAATGTAAAATTTTTATAGAAATCAAAGCGTTCCATTGCTTTAATTTTACGCTTATTTGCACGTTTATATAGAATCACTCTGATATCTTCTGGAGTATTTTCTAATTTTTTTTGTGCAATAATTTTAAATGTTTTAAGACTATCTTTTTTATTTCTAGGATATCTTAATTTAACATCAAGATTGTTTAATAAAGCTTTATTTACTTCATCACCTGTTATACCAAGTTTTTTCATATTACTCCTTTTTATTTAATAAAGTACGAGCTAATTGAGAAGCTAATTTCATATCAATGTCATCATATTGTTTCAACTCTCTCATAATCAATCCTTGATTATTAACACCTTTATCGATTAAAGTTTCAATAATTTCTATTATTTCAGCTTTACTCTTTTGTGCTGGTAATAACTCGTTTAGGATTTGTAAATCCAGTTCAACATCCAACCCTGCGTGTAAAGCATCGCTAGTTTGCTTCAATTCTGACTTAATCGCTTTTAAACAAAAATCGTCTTTATTTTCGCAATTCTCTGCTTTTGCTAATTTTTCAACTTTATCTACAACCAAACCTAGAACTTTCGTTCTAGGTTTATCCTTATCTTTTCTAGCTTTAAGATATAATGCTTTTAATTCAGCGTACATTACTTTCCTTCACCAATTTCGTATTATATGTTTTAATACCAAAATGTTTATCTAACATACTAGTTAGAAGACAATAAGCTGCTGGACTAACTTCCGGTAGTTTAGCTAATCCTGTACCAATCCCATCATATGGAAATACTAGCGTATAATGATCATACGCTGGATTGATATGCATTAGATATAGTTTTTCAATATCGTTTAGCATAGTTTTGATTTCATTAACTTCATCAGAGAAGAAACTATCGTGGTGATTACTTGGTTCTCGTTTAGTTGCAATACCTACAGTATTCATACAACTTCTAATTTGAGCTTGACCACCTTTTCCATTTCTACGAAGATTATCTCCGTAAACATAAATCTTGTCTGGGTTATTTAATACTTCGTCAACACTATACCATTCATTTTGAACTTCGATTTTCATTTTATCTCCTTAATTTCTTATTCTGCTACAATAGCATCATCGTTTAATGAAATGCCTGCAAATACATCTGCTGCTGGTAATGAAATACCTAAATCAACTACTGCTTCTGGTTCAGGTAAACTTTCTTTAACTTCTTCAGATTTTGTAGCTTCTTTCTCTTTTACCTCTTTACCTTCCTCTTTACCTTCCTCTTTACGAGCTTTAATAGCTTCAGCTTCTTTCTCTTTACGAGCTTTAATAGCTTTTGCTTCAGCTTCTTTCTCTTTACGTAAAAGAGTCGCTTTTTCTTTACGAGCTTGATTTTCGAGTTTAATATCTTCAATTAACTTAATAAAAGAATTATTAAACTCTTTAAATTCAGTGATTACTTCATCTGTTAAATCTTCTTCTGGAATTAGTAATTCCAAATACACATAACCTTCTCTTGCGGCTGCTAAACGCATAGTGCTTTTTGAAAGTTCTTTACTTTTACCATTTGCGAATTGATTTTGAGCATTCGCATTTGATGCTCCATGTTTTTTTGCAATATGACTTGCTGCACCTTTCATAGCTTTTGCTAATTCAGAATAATTAAAACTTGCTTCGTGTACTTTATTTTTAAGTACTTCAGCTGATTCTTCTTTTACTTCTGCTTCTACTTTTACTTCTTTTACATTTTCCATTTTTTGTCCTTTTTATTTTATTTTTTTGAATTAGAAGACATTTCAGTCAACACATTAAAATTATAATTTAGAATAGAAATTATACACAACGATCCCTAATCCTAAAATTAAACCAAGACTATATAAACCAAATAAAGTCTCATCAACAAACTGTTTTTCCTTATGCGTTATGCGTTATGCGCAGCTAAATTTGCTAATTTATCCACTTTCTCGTTATATGGATCACCATTATGGCCCTTTACCCAATTAAAATGAATATCATGTTTAGACGCTAATTCATCTAGTGATATCCATAAATCCTTGTTTTTTACTTGTTTTTTGCTAGCTGTTTTCCAACCATTTTTTTTCCAGTTTTTCATCCATGTATTTAAACCATCTAAAACATATTTAGAATCACTGTAAAGTTGTACTTTACAAGGCTTATTTAATTTTTTAAGACCTTGAATTACAGCATATAACTCCATCTGATTGTTCGTAGCATGTTTTACATTACCTGAATCAGATGTTTCTAACTGCTTATATTTTAGAATATAACCCCAGCCACCTCGACCAGGGTTTCCCAATGCGCTACCATCAGTATATAGTGTTACTTCTTTCAATTCCTCTCCTTAAACAATTTAGTACTTTTTTCAATATCTTTTTTATTTTTTGCAATATATTCAAGTACCTCTTCTTGAAATTTAAAACCATACGATTCCACTTCTTCGAGTCTAACAACAAAAGCTTTATGTAATAAAAGCTTTTTATTTGAATCAAAAAATTGAATAATGTCGGTAATATTCATTTCTTGTGGAAACTCTTGTGGACTACCATTTATATCATAAACAACAGTAAAATATAATTTATTGTCTTTAATATAACATGTTTCTAGAATCCATTCCTGAAATTCTATGATTATACCTTGTGGGTTTTGAAATTCACTTGGTATAACAAGATTATTTTCAACACGAACTATGAATTCATTTTGATTTGAAATATAAAACTCTAATACCTCGCGTACTAACACTTGGTATAAAGTACTTTTATTTGGAATCATTTTTTAATTCCTTAATCATTTTTAAAATCAACTGTTTTGCTTCTTTTGAAGCACCTTTATTTTGGAATTCACGCTTAATAACTTTTAAATCATTAAGTGTATATTCTAAACTTGGCAATTCATTTAAAATTAATAAATCTTTCGCGATTTGCGATGATTCTAGACTCAATACCTTTTTTAACTCACTAATTGGATTCATTATTTACCTTTTAATTAAACTTTTTCCCAATGGTTCGAACATTATCTGTTCATCTGTTTCTAAAGTTTCTAAATCATTTGCTAATCTAGAGTATACTTCACTAATTAATTTATCATCATCTATATGATCTTCTCGAATAAACATACGAATTTCATATCTTGGATATACACTACAACCAGGTGAATTACGATCAATCCAACTTAGTCTATATAAGTCAGTTTCTACACAAATTTCATCTAGTTTCAATTGAACTTTTTTATTGTTCTTCTCTACACGGTTTCTATAACTAATCCAGTGATCAATTTCATCTTGATAATCAAGTAAATCGCCGTTAAAATACTTTTGAATTTGATCAATAAACTCAGGTATATTATCAGCAGAAAAACGAGTTGCAGTTGGTTTAAATTTATCAATAACTGCTTTATGTTCCGCAAAAATACTATAACTATCATCCTTTAACCAAATTCCACCTAATAATGAACTGTTACCATCACTTATAGTAAAGTGACACACAGCATGTGGTCCCATCTCAAAAATAAAATATCCATCACCGTACTTGATGTTAGATATTTTATAAAACATTTTAAGATAGTCTAAAATCTCAGAATGTCTTCTATGATTCTTCTTTTTGATTCTTCTTTTTGAAGTTTTCATAACTCTCCTTTAAATTATCCGGATCTAACTCAGTTAAAGCTAACTGAGTTAATCTAAAACTATGCTTACCAAACACTGGATCTAAAAACCCTAGATGACAAGCCTCCTCTTCATATTTCATCAAAAAGTCATATATTACTAAATTAGTATGAAGACTATCTAATGAACTATAAGTATTATTTTTAACATATCCTATACCTCCTAGATTATTTCCTAGGATAGTATCATCAATGTTAAAACCGAATGCTTTTATTCCCATAGGTTATCTCCTTTAAATAACCTAGTTCCGTAAAAATTTTACGGAACTCTCCTGCTATTATCAAATTTACTACTCGTTCATTATCTAAAAGAATTTGAGTCGGATTTGAAACAGCAATTATACCAGATTTAGTAAGTGCAAAATACTCACCTGGTAATAAATTAGAATTAAATAATCTAATATATTTTTTCCCAAACATAAAGTCAAAAATTGACTTTTCTGTTTTATACTCCATTGCATAATTTGAAGTATATACCTCATGATGATTGATCACTACGTGTTTAATTAAATCCATTACTTATCCTTTTTAATTTTTTTAATTTTTTGAATTGCTGCTTGTAAATGCTTTTCCTTTGACAAGAATGGGTAATGTGCTGATTTGTGATTTACAATTCGGTGCAAAGTTAAATAACTAAACTCTGATTCAACACTAGAAACATTTTTCTTACTAGATAACTCATCAAGTAATGCGCGGTAAGTATCTTTTCGAACAAGTCTAAAAGTTGAATTAACATCATTTTTACTGAAAGTTTTTATACTTTTTGTGAAATGATAAATGAAATCACCTTTTAACAAACTTATTTTTGTATAAAATTGAATGTTTACAGCATTTAATCCGAACTCGATGAGTTTATAGATATTATTATGCTGTGACTCAAAATACTCTTGTACAGAGTAATCTTTTGAATACGGTACAATATCATCGATCACTTTTTTGATATCTAATGGTACCATCTGATACCAGTAATCAATCCTATGACTACTGGTAGTTTCAAATATATACTCTTTTATTTTATCTATATTTTTTTCTGCATGTAATACACCATCAATTATCTTGTAATATTGATTACCATATAGAAAACCTTTGATTGATTTTTTTGGTAGTTTAGTATCAATTAATGAGTTTGCAAACTCATTATCTACAACTGTATAATTTCCAGTTGAGTGGATTTTCAAAATGAATTTATTTTGAAGATTTGGACGATCCTCAAAAACATAATGAAATCTTAAACTAACATCATGGCTGATTTGCCATTTATCATAAAAAGTTTTATGTTTTCCTTCATAAAACGACTCAGTTGTTAATCTTTTTACTTTTTTAGTACTTTTTGACATTTTGTGTCCTTTCTTTTTTTAATTTGATTTATTTAACTTAGCTAAACATAAATTTATCAAATTATTGATGATAAATTTTTTATTCCTTGCTCTGATATTTTTTACCAATGAGTGAGCAATACCAGTAATCTCACTAACTTCTTTATTCGTACCAACAATAAAAATATTGTTGTATAAGTCATTATAATCTAAATGTTTTAGTTCATTTTGACTAAGTCGTTTTAAATGTTCTTGTTCATTTATATTTAATTGATCAAATGACATTATAAGATGTTTAAATGATTGCCATCCATTAGAATTGACGTAATCTGTTAAAATATCATTTAGAAAACTTTTCAAGTTTTCACCTAAATCATATGCACCTTTATCAATTATTTTGAAAAAATTTTGAAATTCAAAATTATAAACGTACTTAATCTCTCCAATTGTAAACGTTAAATCTTCGAATGAAGTTAAAATTTTAATATCAACTTTAGACTTAACCATTTCTTGGAGAATACATTCGATGATACTTTTTTGCATTTCATCTCCTTTTTATCTTTTTAATCATCATCATCAATTATTAAATGATTTATATACATGTAGAATCCTTATCCACATGAGCTGCTAGAACCGCAGCTTGAACTAGAACAACTTGAACTACTAGAACAACTAGAACTGTAGCTTGAGCTGCTAGAACCGTAACTAGAACTAGAACTTGAGCAACTAGAACCGCAGCTTGAACTACTAGAACCTGAACTTGAACAACTTGAGCTGCTACTTGAACTGTTAGAATTATTATATAAAGAATCCGATGGATCATAGATAGAATTACTCTGACTATAATCAATAGAGTCGTTAGTTGTTAAATTAAACAACGTGACAAATAATAAAGCATCTGTTATAAAAGTATTATTTTCATAAAAATGCTTTCTATTTCTTAACCTCATATTTGATGAAGTTGAGAAAAATCTTGAATTATAGTTTGCAATTGTTTTTGCAATTGATTTCACTTTATCTTTCGATATAGTTTTATCATTTATATATGGTGTATGATGCATAAATTGACCAAAACCAATTAAACAAAACTCCAAATATGATCGAGTATCTAATAAAAACGTGTGCCATAGAATGTCAGCTTCTTTATCTAACATATCTATATCCATAAAACGTGAAGCAACTAAATAATCAATTAATCGTTTAGTTGTTTCATTTATGTTCTGTGTAGATGAATCATAATTTGATTTTTCAAACTCAGCTTTAGTTCTAATTCGAACTACTTGTGGTAGTTCGAATTCTTCTAAGTACTCAATGTTTATGGAATTGTTTACATTTACTTTTACCCCAAATACTTCACTTAGAAGCACAAAATACGCTTCTTCCTTAATATTTTGCAACTCGTTTTCTGTTACAAATAATTTCATAGTTTCTCCTTTAATTTTACTAATTTACCTTAACTTGTTTTACTAATTTACATTATTCCTCCTTCTCTGAAATAATTCTTGCCTTTACTCTTTTTAAAAGAGAGTAAAAACTAGATCTTGTTATACCAATCTCTTTTGCTAGGTGAACTGCTTTTTCACCTGCTTCATAACGCAGTAAAATTTTCTTTTCTTCTACGTATGATAACAGGTTATTCTGACACTTCGCGCAATATTTACGCTTCTGGTTTAACAGATTTGCTGCATTAGATATGCTGTATTGTTCACATCTAGTACAATAAACTTTATATTGAATGTGCGAATTACTTGTACCAACACGTTCAATACATTTACTTGTTCCAAATGATTTACCTATTAAATCTTTCTTTAATATTTTTTTCCTCCAAAAAAAGTATACGATTTAATCGTATACTTTTAAGAGAATGATAGTTTCGCCATTCTCTCTAAATGAATTTAAGATTTCAGCTTTAAAATCCCTAAGGATTTCATTTGCTGCTTCCGTATTCACTACTTCTACTAGCGTAAAACCGCTAGTATTTTTTGCTTCAGCTTCAGCCTTAGCTTCCGCTTCAGCCTCTGCTTTAGCTTTTGCTTCCGCTTTTGCTTCCGCTTTAGCCTTAGCTTCCGCTTCAGCCTTAGCTTTTGCTTCCGCTTCAGCCTTAGCTTTTGCTTCTGCTTCCGCTTCTGCTTCCGCTTCAGCTTTTGCTAACTCTTTTCTAACTTCGAGCAATTCCGAAAACAATTGCTCTTCTTTTTCGGCATCAGCTTCAACTAATGCCTTTTTAATTTCAGAGATTCTTGCCTCTTTTGAAGCAATCACCTCTTCGATTAATTGGAGGTGGTCAGTAACCACCTCAACAATAATGCTTTTATCGAGAACCTTACGCACTACAGCGCTCAAGTTTTTGCCGATTAATTCGGCTTTATTCTCGATCTTACTCAAGTTGGAGATGATACATATTACTGTACCATCGCCAGTAAACTTAGAATTTTTAAACAAACCGATTATTCCTTGGTCCTTACCTCTAGATAAAAGAATTTTAATTCTTTTACCTTCTTCAATATTTATAGCCATGATAGCTCCTTTTTTTAATAACTTTTTAGTTCTTTATTGTCTTTCGACACCATAGAAATAATCCTATAAAATCCATTAAGAATTACTTCTAACCACATAAGATTACAATAATATAATCTTACTTACTAATGTATTTATTTCTATTGTAATATGTTGTATTTCTTACAACATATTAAGGATTATATGAAATTAAGCACAAGAAAACATCCTATGAAAGGATGTTTTCTTTATCATTGATTAAATATTGTTTTAGCAATTTTTGTAAATTTTCTTGCCCAGAATCTATAATAATTGATTCATGATATTTAACAAGTTTTAATTTTTTATTCATATTTTGATCAAGTAATGTTAATTTTGTATTAAACGCATTGCGTTGTTTTTCATTATTAATTGTATCTTCTATTTCATTCATCATTACATTAAATGATTCATATTGTGAATATGAATCTTGAATTGAATCAATAATTAATTGAATTGAATTTTCATTAATTAAATCTAATGCATCATGTAGTCCATCTATATTTTTCTTTTCTAGTATACCTTTTAAATAAACATATGGTAAAGTATTCATATAAAATCTAATAATATTTTTTGTAAAAATCTGTTTAATTCTATATTCTTCATATTGAATCAATGATGTATCAATATAAATATATTCATTCATTTTATTGAGAATTTCTAACATAAATTTATCGAAAAAATATTCAAATTCTTTTTTATACATATTATCAATATCTTCTTCAAATATAATATAATTAAAATTTTTAATATCTAAATTTATAATTGATTGCACAGTATCTTTCATGTACTGCATTTTTTCATTTTCTATTTCTGTTTCTGTTTCTATTTCTATATCTTGTACAGTAAACATTAGTGCTCCTTTATTAATTTTTTCTTAAATATATATTTCTCTTTTAATAGCAAAAGCATCTCATCAGCCAAATAAAAAGAGACGGCTGCATCTAATGTGTTACGACACTTGCATTAAATTCATATATTGAATATAATACTCCACCTTTCTAAGTTGCACATATGATAATTATCATACCGTAAATGTGAACTTAATCTCTTTTTAATGTATTAATTTCTATTGTAATATATTGTATTTATTAAAAAGTAAAAGATTATGCTATCACGTATAATCTTTTACTTTTTAATTTTTCATTCTCCTCCTTTAATTTTTTATTTTCTTCTCTTAACTGATATATTTTATCAGTTAAGATATTTTCTTTTTTTTCATTTTCAAGAATTAATTGTACCAATTCTTGAAATTCTTCAGCATTAAATCCAATATTTTTAATTTCTGGATTTAATGCTGAAGTTAAAATTTTTTTCTTTAACATTATTTCTCCTTTTTAATATATTAATTTCTATTGTAATATATTACACTTCTTATGTATTATAAAAAGATATTGGATTAATAATATTGCCAGTTTTATAAGTATTCTATATTATAGTCTATATATTAGAATATAATAGATTTCTGGCAATAGCGCTATTGCCAGAAATTAGAAAAATTTGAAGATATAAGAAGATAAATGATATATAGTCTATATATCGGAAAATATTCGATTTCGAGCAATAGCGCTATTGCCAGAAATTAGAAATATTTGAAGATATAAGAAGATAAATGATATATAGTCTATATATAGGAAAATATTCGATTTCGAGCAATAGCGCTATTGCCAGAAATTAGAAATATTTGAAGATATAAGAAGATAAATGATATATAGTCTATATATAGGAAAATATTCGATTTCGAGCAATAGCGCTATTGCCAGAAATTAGAAATATTTGAAGATATAAGAAGATAAAT
>Ga0256828_1000630_pt1 | contig 23116 bp, 36 predicted proteins | sample CV88metaG_FD_185993 | JGI IMG/M metagenome (GOLD analysis project Ga0256828, IMG submission 185993) | Hydrothermal vent microbial communities from East Pacific Rise, Pacific Ocean - CV88 | ecosystem: Environmental > Aquatic > Marine > Hydrothermal vents | place: Pacific Ocean: East Pacific Rise...
TAACTGTAGCATCTGCTTTTATTTTATGCTCTAAGTTTTCTATACCAAAAGATGTATTTCCATCCATTAGATATGATGTTGCTTCTATATTTTGCATAATTTCTTCTATTGCATTTTTTAAACAAGTACTTAATCCAAGTCTATCAATAGTATCATTATCAATATTTACTATATGATATGAAGAATTTTTTATAATAATATCATATAAAAGTTCTCTTTTTTTCTCACTAAGCTTTTTACTATCATTTAGTTCAGATATATCTTTATGTAACTTTACACCAGCTATAGTCATAGGACCAGCCCATGGACCCCTACCTGCCTCATCAATACCACATAATCCTTTAATCACTTTTGCTCCTTATATATAAACCAAGCAATACTATAACTAATGCTACAAGAGTAATTGCTTTTGGAATTTCATCTAAAACTAACCAAGCCCAAACCATAGCAAATATAGGGATTAAATATGCCACTTGTGACATAAACTGAATACCAACTTCTTGTACCATTTTTACTCTATAAATAGAAGCAATAGCAGTTGGTAATATTCCTAAATAAAGTATTGCAATAGTTGAGTTATTTACAGTAAATACATAATCACTATATAATACAAAAACTATAGGTGTAAGGATAAGTGCAGATATACCAAACATTAAAAATGATAAACTAAGATAAGATATACCTGTAATTTTTCTTATAACTAAAGAAGATAGAGCATAAGAAAGTGATGCCATAAGAACAAAGCTTTGACCTTTAAGTTGAGCTATATTAGATGCAATTATATTATCACCAAGTAACAATACAAGTCCTGTAAATCCAAATACTATAGATATGATTTTGTATTTTGATATCTTTTCATCATGTGTTAGGTATTGACCTAGTAATAATGTAATAAATGGACCAAATCCAAGCATAAGAGCAGACATACCACTTGTAATATATTCTTGACCATGATTAATTAATGAAAAAGGTATAGTTGTATTAAGAATTGCACTAATACTTAATAAAAACCAAGTTTTAGAATCTTTTGGTAAAACTAAACCTTTGTATAATACAAAAGGTAATAAAAATAAAAAAGCAATAACAACTCTACCAAATGTAACTTGAAATACATCTAGTTGTTGTATAGCTATTTCAATACCAATAAATGCAGTACCCCAAACAGCGCTTAATATTGCTAAATTAATATAGTCTTTTAAAATAGGTTTTTTTAATGTATTAATATTCATATATTTACTTTTGTTAATTTTTGGAATTATATCTAATAAATTTTATAATATAGATTGAATAATATTATAAAGCTAATGCCCATTCATAAAAAGGTATAATTTCACAAGTTATATCATCTATATATAAACTGTCTTGATTTGAAATAGTAACAATATCAATTGAATTAAATTCTATATGATCTTTTATACTTAATATTTTAGCACTAATACTAGCAAGTTGCATATTTATATAAAAAGGAACAATTAAAATAATAGTTTTTCTGCTTGGTATATAAAAATCAATCTTATCATAATAACAAACATCTTTATATCTTGAATAAATCTCAAGAAATATCATATTAGAAAATACAGCATTAAAATTTTTATTATAAGATACACTATGCATAAATGAATGATTATAAATAAATAATTTTTTTGTTGTATTTGGTGAATTGTACTTAGGACAAAATATAATAGTATTATTTGATTCAAATTCTTTTATTTGCTTATAAAAAAAATCTTTAGATATTTTCATAGTTTTTTTTAGTTCATTAAATAGCCAAAATGTTGATTTTAATAAAGATGTATTTTTAATAAGCAATTCAAGTATTTTATATGAAGTTGGATTTTGATTTATAAGTTGTATAATTTCAGAATTTCTATTTTGCTTTTTATTATCTTTATAATCAATAATTTCAGCAATATTTCCATATTTTAAAAAACTATTAAAACTATTTGTTGTATTTTGATGTTTTATATCAAAGGATAAATATTCTTCAAAATCTAAAGGCATAACATATAAATATGAAAAATTAGAAATATCTTTATATATATTAGTTGATAATATTATAGATTCAACAATAGGTAAATCAAAAGAAAAATCATAGTTTTCTATTACTAATATTTTTATTTGCTTTTTATTTATAAAATCTTCTAATTGAGTACTGTTAAAAGATAAATCTTTTAAGTTATTCATATCTATATATAAATATTCATTTTGATTACTTAGAATATAATCATAAATTAAATATGTCTTACCAGATAATTTTGGTCCAATTAATATTGTAAAAGGTTCTGTTATTTTTATTTTTCTTTCAAGAAAAGTAGATGCTTGTATTTTGTTTTCATATAATATTTCTAATGTATCCATATTAATATTATAGCTATTTCCTTTTTAAAAGGATATAAAGAGCTAAATTGATAGAAAAATAGAAAAATTTAACATTTTTAAGTATATTCCTTTTTAAAAGGAAGTAAAATAAGATATTTTTAACTAAAACATACTATTTCATTGACATCTTAACAACTTTTAGATATAATTCGCGCCAATACAAATGGTCAAGGTTGTATTAAAAAAATACTTGACGAGTTCTTTAAAGGAAAAAAAATGGAAAAAATTAGATTAAAGCTTAAAGCTTACGATCATAGAGTTTTAGATAGATCTGTTGCTTCAATTATTGAAGCTGTAAAACGAACAGGAGCTGAGTTAATTGGTCCAATACCAATGCCAACTAAATTCAGAAGATATACTGTAGTTAAATCACCACACGTTAATAAATCAAGTAGAGAGCAATTCGAAATTAGAATTCACTCTAGAATTATTGATATTATGTCTGCAACACCAGACACAATTGATTCATTAATGAAATTAGATCTTGCACCAGAAGTGGATGTAGAAGTTAGATCTATGGGTCAAGAGTAGAAAGGAGAGAACATGGAATTTATCGTTGAAAAAATCGGAATGAGTAGAACAATGAGCGTACCATCTATCCCTGTAACACTTGTAAAAGTGGTAACTACAAAGGTATGTGAAGTAACAGATGGAACAGCTATTGTTTCTTATAGTTCTGGGAAAAAAATGAACAAAACTATAGAAGGTCAACAAGCTAAATATAATTTAAGTAAAGAGTTTAACAGATTTGCAACTTTACAAGTAGCAAATACAGAAGCTGGAGATATTGATACATCTGCTTTAGCTGAAGGTGTGACAATTAAGTCAACTTTCAAATCTAAAGGTAGAGGTTTCTCTGGTGTTGTTAAAAGATGGAACTTTGCAGGTGGTAGAGCATCACACGGACATAGAATGGGTAAAAGAACTGGTTCTATTGGTAATGCAGAGTGGCCAGGTAGAGTACAACCAGGTAAGAAAATGCCAGGTCATTATGGTTGCGATAATGTAACACATAAGAATGATATAGTTTCTTTCGATGCAGAAACTGGAATATTAGTACTAAAAGGTTCAGTTGCTGGTGCAAATGGAACTTTAGGTAGAGTAAGGATAGCATAATGAGTAATGCAGTAGTATTAACAAAAGATTTTGCTCAAAGCAAAGACGGTTATGAATTACCAAAAGAGTATGAAGAAATTAATGCACATAACTTACATTTATATGTAAAATCGTACTTAGCTTCTTTAAGATCAAACACTGCTTATGCAAAAACTAGATCACAAGTATCTGGTGGTGGTAAAAAACCATGGGCACAAAAAGGTGGAGGACGAGCAAGAGCTGGTTCTACAAGATCTCCAATATTCGTTGGTGGTGGACAAGCGTTCGGACCAACAAAGAGAAACTATAACCAAAAAATAAACAAAAAGCAAAAAGTGTTAGCATTAAATTATGCATTAAATGCACAAGCTGCAAAGGGAGCATTATTAGTTGCAGAATCAATGAAAGTTGAATCAGGTAAAACTAAAGATGCTAAAGCGATTGTTGATAAATTAAATAAAAGAGATTTATTAATTGTTGTTGAGAATTTTGATGAAAAAACATATTTAGCATATAGAAATATTAAAAATGTTTATATGATCGAAAAATCTGAATTAAACGCATATTTAGTTGCTGCATACCATTCAATTGTAATTGAAAAAGCAGTAATTGATAGCTTAGTGAAGTAAGGGACTAAAATGGCAGATATTACAGATATAAAATCAATCATTTATACAGAAAAAACAATTGAACTTCAAGAACATGGAGTTATCGTTGTTCAAACTAGTCCAAGAATGACTAAGAATGGTTTAAAAGAGGTTTTTAAAGAGTACTTTGGTGTTGTACCAACAAAAGTAAACTCATTAAGACAAAATGGTAAAGTTAAAAGATTTAGAGGAAAACTAGGTTCAAGACCAGATTTCAAAAAATTCTATGTAACATTACCAGAAGGCGCTGAAATAGCGAACTTATCGGCGTAAGGGGAAAAGTATGGCAATTAAAAAATTTAGACCAATAACTCCAGCAAGAAGATTTATGACAGTAATGGATACTTCTGATATTACATCTAAACCAACAGTTAGAGGTTTACTTACAAAAGTAAAAGCAACTGCAGGTAGAAATAATAACGGTAGAATTACATCTAGACATAGAGAAGCAGGAGCAAGAAAACAATACAGAATTATTGATTTTAAAAGAAATAAATTAGATATTCCTGGAACTGTTTCAACAATCGAGTACGATCCAAACAGAAACTGTAGAATTTGTTTAATTACTTATGCTGATGGTGAAAAAAGATATATTATTCAACCTTCAGGATTAAAAGTAGGTGATAAAGTTCAAGCTGCTGTATCAGGACTTGATATTAGACCAGGTAATGCAATGCAACTAATGAACATCAATGTTGGTACAATGGTACATAATATTGAAATGAAACCAGGTAAGGGTGCTCAAATAGCAAGATCTGCTGGTGGTTATGCACAAGTTATGGGTAGAGAAGAAAGATACGTTGTTCTTAGATTACCATCTGGTGAAATGAGAAAAATTCTTGGTGTTTGTATGGCTACAATTGGTATTGTTGGAAATGAAGATTTCTCTAACATGGTAGTTGGTAAAGCTGGTAGACAAAGACACTTAGGTATTAGACCTCAAACAAGAGGATCTGCGATGAACCCAATCGATCACCCACATGGTGGAGGTGAAGGTAAAACTAACTCAGGAAGACATCCAGTTACTCCATGGGGTATGCCAACTAAAGGTTATAAAACTAGAAGAAAAAAAGCTAGTGATAAACTAATCATTTCAAGAAAAAAGAAGTAAGGGTTAAACATGGCTAGAAGTATAAAAAAAGGTCCATTCGTAGATGCTCATTTAGCAAAAAAAGTTGCTAAAGCAAAAGAAGAGGGATCACACAAACCAATTAAAACTTGGTCAAGAAGAAGTATGGTTTTACCTGATATGATAGGTTTAACATTCAATGTACATAACGGAAGAAATTTTGTTCCTGTTACAATCACTGAAAACCATATCGGTTATAAATTAGGTGAATTTGCACCAACTAGAACTTTTAGAGGTCATAAAGGTTCAGTACAGAAGAAGGTAGGTTAATCATGGGTAAAGCTACATTAAAATTTATTAGACTTTCTCCAATTAAAGCTAGATTAATAGCTAGAGAAGTTCAAGGTATGAATGCAGAAGTTGCAATTGCATCTTTAGAGTTTACACCAAATAAAGCTGCTGGTATTATTGCTAAAGTTATAGCTTCAGCTGTTGCAAATGCTGGTTTAGAACCAGAAGAAGCAGTTGTTACATCTTGTAGAGTAGATAAAGGGCCAGTTCTTAAAAGATTTACTCCAAGAGCTAGAGGTTCTGCTTCTCCAAAACATAAGCCTATGGCACACATTTATGTTGAAGTAGCAAAAATTGAAGGAGACAAGTAATGGGTCAAAAAGTAAATCCAATTGGACTAAGACTAGGTATAAATAGAAACTGGGATTCAAGATGGTTCCCAAGTTTTAATAAAATGCCAGCTAATATCGCTCAAGATGATAAAATTAGAAAATTTGTTAAAAAAGAACTTTACTATGCAGGTATTGCTCAAACTATAGTTGAAAGAACAGCTAAAAGAGTTAGAGTTACTGTTGTTGCTGCTAGACCTGGTATTATTATCGGTAAAAAAGGTGCAGATGTAGAAAAGTTAAAAAATAACTTATCTAAATTAGTTGGTCAAGAAATTGCTATTAACATTAAAGAAGAAAGAAAACCTTTCTTATCTGCTCAATTAGCAGCTGAAAATGTTGGTCAACAATTAGAAAGAAGAGTTGCATTCAGAAGAGCTATGAAAAGAGTTATGCAAAATGCAATTAAAGCTGGAGCAAAAGGTATTAAAGTATCTGTTTCAGGTAGACTTGGTGGAGCTGAAATGGCTAGAACTGAGTGGTATTTAGAGGGAAGAGTTCCTTTACATACACTAAGAGCTAGAATTGATTATGGTTTTGCTGAAGGTCACACAACTTATGGTTGTATCGGTATTAAAGTTTGGATTTTCAAAGGTGAAGTACTTGGTAAAGGTATTCCTGTTGAAAAAACTGAATCTTCTGACAAAAAAAGAAGACCAGCAAAGAAAAGAGGTAACTAATTATGTTAATGCCAAAAAGAACTAAATATAGAAAAGTAATGAAAGGTAGAAATAGAGGTAAAGCTTCTAACGGAAACCAACTTGCTTACGGAAATATTGGACTTAAAGCATTAGAGCATGGTAGAATTGATTCAAGACAAATTGAAGCTGCCAGAATCTCTATGACTAGAAAGATTAAAAGAACAGGTAAAGTATGGATCACTGTATTCCCAGCTAAACCACTTACTGCTAAACCACTTGAAACAAGAATGGGTAAAGGTAAAGGTTCTGTTGATAAATGGGTTATGAATATTAAGCCAGGTAGAGTATGTTTTGAGATGGCTGGTGTTGAAGAAGATTTAGCAAGAGCTGCTTTAACTTTAGCAATGCATAAGTTACCATTTAAAACTAAAATTATTACAATAGAGGCAGAAAATGACTTATTCTAGTATAAATACAAAAACTGTAGAAGAGTTAAATGCTCTTTTAAAAGAAAAGAAGGTGCTATTGTTTGAATTAAAAACTAAATTAAAAACAATGCAATTAACAAACACTAGTGAATTAAGAGTTGTAAAAAAAGACATCGCTAAAATTCAAACAGCTATTACAGCTGCTAGTGCAAACTAAGGAGAATTTATGAATTCACATAAAAGAGAAATCCAAGGTGTTGTTGTAAAAAGATCTGGAGATAAAACAGTTTCTGTATTAGTAGAGAGAAGAGTTTTACACCCAAGATACCATAAAACTGTAAAAAGATTTAAAAAATATTTAATTCATGACGAAAGAAATGAAGTAAATGTTGGTGATACAGTATCTGCATTAGAGTGTAGACCTTTATCTAAAACTAAATCTTATAGACTAAAAGAAGTTATCTCAAGAGGAGTTAAGTAATGATTCAAGGATTTACAAGACTAAATGTTGCTGATAATAGTGGTGCTAAAGAGATTATGTGTATCAAAGTTTTAGGTGGTTCTAAAAGAAGATATGCAACTGTTGGTGATGTAATTGTTGCATCTGTTAAAAAAGCTATTCCACATGGTGGAAAAGTTAAAAAAGGTCAAGTTGTTAAAGCTGTTATCGTTAGAACTCATAAAGAAGTTCAAAGAGAAAATGGTTCATTAATTAGATTTGATGACAATGCTGCAGTTATTGTTAATGACAAAAAAGACCCAATTGGATCAAGAATATTTGGACCAGTTGCAAGAGAAGTAAGATATAGTGGATTTATGAAAATTGTATCACTTGCTCCGGAGGTATTATAATGGCAATTAAAATGAAAATTAAAAAAGGTGATACAGTTAAAGTAATCGCTGGTGATGATAAAGGTACAGTTGCTGAAGTATTAGCAGTTATGCCAAAAACAAACCAAGTAATTGTTAAAGGTTGTAAAATCGCTAAAAAAACTGTTAAACCAACTGAAGAAAATAAAGATGGTGGATTTGTAAACACAGAAATGCCAATCCATGCTTCAAATGTTGCAAAAGTAGAAGGTGAATAAGATGGCAAGATTATTTGATAGATATAAATCAGAAATTAAACCTGCTTTAGAAGAGCAATTTAAACAAAATACAATGCTAACAGCTGCTTTAGAAAAAGTAACTATTTCTGTTGGTACTGGTGAGCATATGAAAGATAGTAAAGTTATCCAAAATATAGCTGATACTATTTCATTAATCGCTGGTCAAAAAGCAGTTATTGTTAAATCTAAAAAATCTGTAGCTGGATTTAAAGTAAGAGAAGATATGCCAGTAGGTGTAAAAGTTACTTTAAGAGCATCAAGAATGTATGAATTTGTTGATAAATTATGTGCTATTGCTTTACCAAGAGTAAAAGATTTCAGAGGTCTTAACAAAAATGGTTTTGATGGTCATGGTAACTTTAACTTCGGATTACAAGAGCAATTAATGTTCCCAGAAGTTCAATTTGATGATATCATTAAAACACATGGTATGAACATTTCAATTACAACTACAACTGATAGTGACGAACAAGCGTTCAGATTATTAGAATTAGTTGGAATACCATTTACAAAGTAAGGAGAATTAGATGGCAAAAAAATCAATGATTGCAAAAGCAAAAAGAACACCTAAGTTCTCTGTAAGAGGTTATACAAGATGTTCAGTATGTGGAAGACCACATTCAGTTTACAAAGATTTCGGTCTTTGTAGAGTATGTTTAAGAAAAATGGCTAACGAGGGATTAATCCCTGGTATGAGAAAAGCTAGTTGGTAAGATTACCTAATAATAAAAAAATAAAAAGAGGATAAGCCCATGATGAATGATTTAATCGCAGACGCAATAACTCGAATTAGAAATGCTTCTATGAGAAAACTTGACACTGCTACATTAATACACTCTAAAACAATCGAAGCGATTGTTGAAGTGTTAAAAGCAAAAGAATATTTAGAAGATTTCAATGTTGAAGATTTAGGTAATAATAAAAAATCAATTAAAGTTACTTTAAAATATGATGAAAATGATAATACAGTTATCAATGAATTAAAAAGACTTTCTAAACCAGGAAGAAGAGTTTATAAAAACGCTAGTGAATTAAAAACTTTTAAAAATGGATATGGAACTATTATTGTTTCTACTAACAAGGGTGTTATGGCTAATGATGAAGCTCATAAACAAAATGTTGGTGGTGAAGTATTAGTTTCTATTTGGTAAGGAGATAGAATGTCAAGAATTGGTAAAAAACCTGTTTCAATTCCAGCTGGAGTTGAAGTAGCAGTAAATGGATCAGTAGTTGTAGTTAAAAAAGGTAGCAAAGCTATCGAAATTGATACACATAATAGAGTAGATGTAAAAGTTGAAGATAATAATGTAGTATTTACAATCAAGCCTGAAGTTGAAGGTGCAGCAGCATTTTGGGGAACTTACAGAGCTTTAACTGCAAATGCAGTTACTGGTTTAACAGAAGGATTCAAAAAATCTTTAGAAATTAATGGTGTTGGTTATAGAGCAGCTGTTAAAGGTAAAGTTTTAGAATTACAACTAGGATATTCTCACCCAATTAATTTTGAAATCCCAGCGGATATTGAAATTTCAGTTGAAAAGAATATTATTAATATTAAAGGTAGTAGCAAACAAGAAGTTGGACAAGTTGCTGCAGTAATTAGAGGCTACAGAAAACCAGAACCGTACAAAGGTAAAGGTGTTAAGTATACTGACGAGCATATCGTTAGAAAAGCCGGAAAAACAGCTAAGTAAGGTATGAAATTATGAGTAGAGCAAAAGATTTAGCAAAAAAGAACTCTTTAAGACTAAGAAGAAAAAGAAGAGTTAGAGGTAAAATCAACGGTACAGTTGAAATGCCAAGACTAAGTGTATTTAAATCAAATAAATATTTTTATGCACAAGCGATCAACGATGTTGATAGCGTTACATTAGCTTCAGTTTCTAGTAAAGCTATGAACTTATCAGTTAATAAAGAAAATGTAGTTAAAGTTGCAGCACAAATGGCTGAAAACTTAAAAGCTAAAAACATCGAAGCTGTTGTTTTCGATAAAAATGGTTACTTGTATCATGGTGTAATTTCAGCATTTGCTGATGCACTAAGAGACAATGGAATCAAGTTATAAGGTAGAGCAATGTCAATTAATAGAGATGATTTCGAAGAAGCTATCGTAAATATCGGTAGAGTAACAAAAGTTGTTAAAGGTGGTAGAAGATTTAGATTTACTGCTTTAGTTGTTGTTGGTGATAAAAATGGTACTATTGGTGTTGGTACTGGAAAAGCAAAAGAAGTTCCAGATGCTATTAAAAAAGCACTTGATGATGCATTTAAATCACTTGTAAAAGTTAATTTAAATGGTTCAACAATTAACCATGATATTGAACACAAATATAATGCAAGTAGAATCTTACTTAAGCCTGCATCTGAGGGTACAGGACTTATCGCTGGTGGAGCTGCTAGACCTGTTCTTGAGCTTGCTGGTATTACAGATATTATTGCTAAGTCATTAGGTTCTAATAACCCTAACAACTTAGTAAATGCTACAGTTCAAGCATTAGCTAGAATTAAAGGATAGAATATGTCAATTTTACAAGATTTAAAACCTGCAGCTGGAAGTACTAAAAATACTAAAAGAGTTGGTAGAGGTTCTGGTTCAGGAATGGGTAAAACTTCTACAAGAGGACAAAAAGGTCAAAAAAGTAGAACTGGTTATAAAATCAAAAGAGGATTCGAAGGTGGTCAACAACCAATCCATAGAAGACTTCCAAAAGTTGGTTTTACATCAAGAGTTACTAAACCTTACTCAATTAATGTAGATAAAGTTAGCCAAGTTGCTTCTTTATCTGAAATTACAATGGAAACAATTAAAGCAGTTTACAAACTGTCTTCAAATGTTACTAAAGTAAAATTAATAGGTGCAAATGCTAAAGATTTAGCAGCAAAAATTAAAGACGAAAACGTTACAACAACTGGTAACTAATCGTGAATAAAGACCTATTAAATAAAATTCTAATAACTTTAGGGTTTATTTTAATATACAGAATACTGGCATATGTGCCAGTACCTGGTGTTGATCTTGGTGTAATTAAAGAGTTTTTTAATTCAAACTCTTCAAATGCACTAGGAATGGCAAATATGTTTAGTGGTAATGCTGTATCTAGAATGAGTATTATTTCACTTGGTATTATGCCTTATATTACTGCCATGATTATCATGGAACTACTTGCTGCCACTTTCCCTGCTTTAGGTAAGATGAAAAAAGAAAAAGATGGTAACGCAAAATATATGCAAATCATTCGTTATGCAACAATCGTTATTACTGCAATACAAGCTGTAGGTGTGTCTATGGGTCTTAATGCTCTTACTGGTAAAGCTGGTCAAAGTGCTATTATGATTGATATGAACTTATTTATTGCTGTATCTACTATTTCTATGGTTACTGGTACTATATTATTAGTATGGATTGGTGAACAAATTACTGCAAAAGGTATAGGTAATGGTATTTCATTAATTATATTTGCTGGTATTGTTTCTGCAATTCCTGGTGCTATTGGTGGTACTATTGATTTAGTTAATAATGGACAAATGAATTTCTTAACAGTTATTGCTTTATTAGTAATAATACTTGCAACAGTGGGTGTTATTATATATGTTGAATTAGCTGAAAGAAGAGTTCCTGTTTCATATAGTAGAAAAGTAGTAATGCAAAATCAAACAAAAAGAATTATGAATTACATTCCAATTAAAATGAATATTTCAGGTGTTATTCCTGTTATTTTTGCAAGTGCAATATTAATGTTCCCTGCAACTATTTTACATGGAAGTAAAAATGAAACTTTAATTGCAATTAGTGATTATTTAAATCCTAATTCATATACATTTAATGTTTTAACATTTCTTTTTGTTGTTTTCTTTGCATATTTTTATGCATCAATTACTTTTAATGCAAAAGAAATTGCTGAAAACTTAAAAAAACAAGGTGGATTTATACCTGGTGTTAGACCTGGTGGAAGTACATCTGACTTTTTAACAAATACTGCTAGTAGATTAACACTATGGGGTTCTGTATATTTAGGATTAATAGCGACTGTTCCTTGGCTTATAGTTAAAGCTATGGGAGTACCATTCTTCTTTGGTGGTGTTGCTGTTATGATTGTTGTTCAAGTTGCAATTGATACTATGAGAAAAATTGAAGCACAACAATACACAAATAAATATGATACTCTTTCTGCGGTTGGATTATAATTAGCTATGGCTATTCCATTAAGAAAACCAAAAGAGATTGAAAAACTTAGAACTGCAGGTCTTGCAGTTGCTAAGACTTTGAAATATTTAGAAGAAAATGTAAAAGCTGGAATGACTTTACTTGAAGTTGATAAAATGGGTGATGACTATTTAAATTCTTTAGGTGCTAGACCTGCTTTTAAAGGTTTATATGGATTTCCAAATGCTGTGTGTACTTCACTTAATGAAGTGATTATTCATGGTGTTCCTGATAATACAATATTAAAAGAGGGAGATATCCTTGGTCTTGATATTGGTAGTGAGATTGATGGATGGTATGGAGATGCTGCTATTACAATGCCTATTGGTGAAATATCAAAAGCTGATGAAGAACTAATAGCTTGTAGTAAAGATGCTTTATATCATGCAATTTCTGTTATTAAAGAAGGAATGAGATTTAAAGAATTAAGTAAAGAATTGGAAACATTTATTACAAATAGAGGATATGTACCATTAGTTAGATTTTGTGGACATGGAATAGGGAAGGAACCACATTGTGATCCTGAAGTTCCAAATTATGTTGATACTCCAAAAGTAAAACAAGGTCCAAAAATTAAAAATGGTATGATATTTTGTATAGAACCAATGATTTGTCAAAAAGATGAAAATCCTGTAATTGATAAAGAAGATGATTGGTCTGTAAGAAGTGCAGATGGTTTAAGAGGTAGTCATTATGAACACCAAGTTGCTATTGTAAATGGCAAAGCTGAAATATTAACAAAAGTTTAAAGGAATATTCATGGCAAAAGATGATGTAATTGTTATAGATGGTAAGGTTGTTGAAGTTTTACCAAATGCAACATTTAGAGTTGAGCTAGATAATAAACATATAGTTTTATGTCATATATCTGGTAAAATGAGAATGCATTACATTAAGATTTTACTTAATGATAAGGTAAGAGTAGAAATTACTCCTTATTCATTAGATAAAGGTAGAATCACTCATAGATACAAGTAAATTGTATCATTTAATATTTGATGTTGAAAAACATCAAATTATTAAATAAAGAATTAATAGATAATTTTTTATTTAATAATTAAACTAAGAATAAATATGAATACTAAAAATAATCTTTTGTTAGAACTTCAAGCTCTGAAGCTTTTTGGTTATAAGTATATAAATAAATCAAAACAAATAAAATCAAAAAATATAATATTACCAAATACATTAGAAGAATTAAATAATAGAATAAAATATTGTAATTTATGTGAATTGTCTAATTTTACAAAACAAAAATCTTTACAAAAAAATGATAAAAATATAAAATTAGTTATATTAGTGGAGAAGAAATTAGATGAAAAAAAATATAATAATCTAATGACATTGATAAAGAAATACTTTAATAAAAATGATATTGCAATATTAAGTTTAATAAAATGTAATATTAATAATACAAATATAAATAATAAATCTTATGAAATTTGTAAAGATTATACAATTAAAGAGATAGAAATATTAAATCCAAGATTTATTTTGTCATTTGGTAAAATATATAAGTATATAATAAATGAATCTTTGAATATCACAGAAAAAATAAGATATAATAACAGTTATATGTATTATTTAAATGATTTAGATTATATACAAAGAAATCCTTCTTGTATAGAAAACTATACTAATTTATTTAGAAAAATAAAAAATGAAATGGAGAAAGAATGAGATATTTAATAAGTGTTTTATTAATACTAATAACATTTACAGCATGTAATAAAAAAGAGGTTATTCAGTATCCTAATAAAGCAAAAACTCAAAAAGAAAAGAATATAAAAATAGTAGATGAAAAAGATACTAATACTAGTAAAAATCTAATAGAACTTGATACAAATAATACTATTGCAGATGAGAATAATAATACAAATATTGATACTAATGAAAGTATGGAAATAAATCAATCTTTAGATGGAAATATGAGTATAAATTTTGTAGATTCAAATAATAGTAAAATAGCAATAATCTATTCTTCTAAAAAAATTGGAAGATATTCTATAAAAGTTTCTGATGTAGTTTTAGCATATAGTGCAAGTTTAGAAGATGATTTTGATTATAAATTTTATGATATTGAAAATGAAGATAATGAATCTATAGTAAAAGTATTTGAACAATTAAAAAAAGAAGAAATAGTAAATATAATGTTTTATATTACTCCTAAAAATTTAGATAAATTATTCACATATGAATCTATAGATGAATTTAATATTTATTTACCATTAAATAATGCTAGTGAAGAATATATATCTAAACACAAAAATATTATATTTGGTGCTATTGATTATAAAGCTCAGTTAAATACACTAATAGGTATAGCAAAATCTAAAATAGTTGAGATTTATGATGAAAAGAAAAAAAATATAAGATTACATAGTTATTTAGAAAATAATGAAAATATAATCTCTTATCAAATAAAAGGGAAATATCCTAATTATAAAAGATTTATTCAATCTCATAAAAAAATAAGAAATTCATCTATTATTTTAAATCTTGATATTGTAAAAAGTTCAATATTTATGTCTCAAATTACAGCAAATGATTGGACAAGAGTATCTCAAATATTAACTACACAAAGTAATTATTCTCCAATTACTTTTGTATTAACACAACAAAAAGATAGAAAAAAACTAATAATAGTAAGTTCAATAGATACTACAAATGAAAGATTAAATAGTATTACTAAATTATTAGGTAGTGATATTAGATATGATTGGGTAAATTATTCTACAATTTTAGGATTAGAGTTATTTAATACTAAAAAAACTTTATTGTTTGATAATATAAATATTCAAAATAATCAAGTTGAATATCCAAATATATTATATAAAACAAAGAAGAGTAGTTTTGTTCCTTTTGTTAATAAATAAAATGATAAAATAAATCAAAAAGTATAGGATTTTTAATGAATAATTTTTATAGAAGTGTCATATTATTTTTACTATTAATAACTAATATTTTTGCTATTGATGAGACAGAATATGATCCTATAAATAGTGTAGATTGTATTATTCTAAAAGATGAAAATTCTATTATATGTAAATATATACATAGAAGAATTGATATGGATAAATATGTAGAGTTTAGATGGATAGATCCTACAGGAACAATATCAAGACAAAGAACTATGCAAATACCAGCAGGACATGGTTCTATATATGATTATAGATTTATCAACGGAAGAGTTACAGGTACATGGACTTTTGAAGTTCTTGATGATAATAAATCTTATAAAACAAACTTTATAATTGAATAATATAATTATAATAGGTGCTGGGGCATCTGGGTTATTTAGTGCTATTTTTCTTTGTAAAAAAGGCTATAATGTAACTGTAATAGAAAAAAATACAAAAGCTGGTAGAAAAATACTAGCTTCTGGAAATGGTAAATGTAATATTACAAATACTAACTTATCTTTAGATTGTTTCAATACATTTTCAAATAATAATTTTATTAAGTATTCTATTAATAATATGAATTATTCTAAAATTAAATCTATTTTTGAAGATATGGGACTTTTAATAAAAAATATAAATAGTACAAAAGTATATCCAATGTCAGAACAAGCATCAAGTGTAAGTGATATATTATATGATACAGCAGTACATTGTGGAGTACATTTTATTTTTGATGAAGAGATAGAAAAAATAAATTATAAAAATAATGAATTTTTGCTAAATGAAAAATATAAAGCAAAATATTTAGTTTTAGCAAATGGTTCATCTGCAATGTCAAAACTAGGTTCTAGCAATAGTGGATATAAGTTTGCAAAACAGTTTAATCATAAAGTTACTAAGCTTATACCTTCACTAGTGCAATTAAAATCAAAAGATAAATCTATTTATTCTATATCTGGTGTAAAAACTATTGCAAATATATCGTTAATGGTAGATAAAAAAGTAATAAAAACAGTAAAGTCAGATATTTTATTTACTAAATATGGATTATCTGGAAATTCAATACTTGACCTTAGTAGAAAAGCAGCTTTAGCAATTTATGATAAAAAAGATGTATATATTCATATAGATATTTTACCTGAATATTCTACAAAAAAAATCTTTGAACTTCTAACAAAAAGAAAATATTTATTAAAAAATAAAGATATTAGTTTTTTACTCAAAAGTATAATAAATAATAAACTGATAAAATACATTTACAAACAAGCAAATATTAAAAGTGAAAATATAAATACTCTTTCAAAACAAGATATTAGTAATATCTCACATTGTATTAAAAATATTAATATTAGTGTTTATGATACAAATGGTTTTGAAAATGCAGAAGTTGTTGCTGGTGGTGTTGATTTAAATCAAGTTGATGAAAAAACAATGCAATCAAAGCTAGTAAAAAACTTATATTTTTGTGGTGAATTACTAGATGTTGATGGAAATTGTGGTGGATATAATTTTCACTGGGCTTGGAGTAGTGCATATACACTATCAAATAATTTTAAAAATTTAAAAAAGGACTAAAATGAAGTATATAGTTACTTTAATAATATTTACAGTAAGCTTATTTTCTCAAGAGTATTTTGCGAAAATTGAACCTTTAAATAAATATGATATAAAATCATCAGTTAGTGGAAAGGTTGTCTTATCTGATTTATCAAAAGAAGCTACATTTATAAAAGATGATTTAATCATAAAAATAGATGATAAAGTAAATAAAATAGAGTTAAGACAAACTCAAAGTAAAATAAGAAGTATGAATCAAATACTTAAAATACATAAACAAACATTAAATAGTTTTAATAAAGTATCAAGTAAATCAAAGTTTGATAAAGATAAACAAAAAGTAGTTATTTTAAATACACAAATTACTCTTGCTGATTTAAATACAAAACTACAAACATTAAAAGATACAATAAATAAAAAAAATATAAAAGTAAAAAGTTTATATTTAAATAAAATTTATGTAAAAAAAGATGATTATGTAAATCCTGGAACTTTATTATTAAGTGCTTATGATTTAAGTAAAGGTAAATTAGAAATATTTTTAAGTAAAGATGAATTAAAAGATTTACAAAATAAAACTATACTAATAGATGGGAAAAAAGAAGATATTAAAATAAATAAAATATACAAAACAACAGATGATAAACATCTTTCATCATATAAGGTTGAGTTAATATTAAATAATGTTTCATCATTTTCAAAATTAGTAAAAATAACAATAAAGTAACTATTTGACTTATAAAGATTTATTAGTAAATCATAAAATAATTAGGCAAATATCTCTAATTCAGTTATTTGCTTATTTTGGTGCATGGTTTTCTCATGTAGCTATATACACTATGCTTGTTAAGTTTGGAGCATCTGCAACACAAATATCATTTGTAGTTGCTATGAATTTTTTACCATCTATTATATTATCAGTTTTTTCTGGATCACTTGTAGATAGATTACCATTGAAAAAATTTATGATAAGTTTACTTTGTGTTGAAGTTCTAATGACATCAATGTTCTTTTTTATAAATTCACTAGAAGATATCTATTTTTTGATGATATTATTATTTATAAGAATGGCATCAGCTTCAATATTTTTTACATCTGAAATGACACTATTACCAAAAATACTTGATGAAAATTTACTAAGCAAAGCAAATGAAATACATTCTATAATATGGTCTTTTACATTTACAGCTGGTATGGCATTGGGTGGATTAGTTGTACACAATTTTGGTATAAATGCAGCATTTAGTATTGATATTATATTTTTTATATTTGCAATTACTATATTTATAAATACAAAAATAAATTTAAAGCATACAAAAGCAACAACACATATATTTGATGATATAAAAGATGGATTGAAATATATATTAGAAAATAAAAAACTAATACACTATATGATTTTACATGCAAGTGTTGGATTTACAGCTTTTGATTCACTTGTAACTTTACTTGCAGATTGGGAGTATAAAAATATTATATCAATTGCACTTGCTATTGGTATTACAAATGCTACAAGAGCAGCAGCACTTATGATAGGACCATTTTTTATAACAAACTGGATAGATAAAAAAAGATTATTTTATTTATTTATAGTGCAGGGTATTACTATTTTTATATGGGGTTTATTGCAACATAATTTTTATATAGCTTTAATTGGTGTATTTTTAACAGGATTTGTTACTACAACTCTTTGGTCATATACTTATGCTATGTTACAAGAAGAAGTTGAGCAAAAATATTTAGGTAGAGTATTATCATACAATGAGATGATGTTTATGATATTTAATATATTTACAACTTTATTTATTGGATTTATGGCTACATTGGTTTGTTTAGATACAATTACATTTATAATTGCAGCATTATTTATAATAACTGCATTTTACTATAAAAGGATTTTTTTATGAATAATATAAATTTTGAAGAAGATATGGAATTAAGAGTTTTTTTACTTGCAATTTATAAAAAACAAGACAATGAAACAATCGAAGATATAATCAAAGTAATGGTAAATGCTGGATTATTTGATATGAAGCATGGTAAAAAAGCACTAAAAAATTTAAAAAAACTAAATTATGTTTTAGATGATGGCTTAACTATGCTAGGTTTACAAAAAGCAAAAGAAGTAGAACTAGAGTTTAAAATCTAGTTTTATTATTAAGTATAGTTTAATTATACATATTGTAAAATAAATCAAGTAAGAACATCTTACAAGTATGAATATGTACGGCATTGATATACTTATAGTTAAAAAAGGTTTTAGGAGTAGTTACCTAAAGCCTTTTTTTTATGGTTATTGGTTGGGTTTTGTAGGGATAGAAACTATAAGGAGTATTCTCAATGCCGTACATTGATATTCATACCTTAGGCTATTTAATAATTGCTTTTGTATATATAATATTTGCAGTAATTAAATAGTTACGATAAAGGATTTAGATTAACTACCTAAATCCTTTATTATTTCTGATTTGTTAAAATTAAAATCTCTTCTTGAGTAAATCCAGCTTTTAATCTTGCATCAATATTTATATTTTTATTAGATTTAAAAGAATTTGGATGTACCTTATTTACTATATCAAAATAGTTACAAGTAAAATTTTTGGTATTTGCACAGGCATATTTATACCAAATATCACCTTTTCTTACATGGTCAATCTCTTCTTCTAATATAAGTTCAAATAACTTTATAATATCATCTCTATTTTTTAGTTGTTTTAATTTTGATATTATAAGAGCATTTGAATCAAGCCCATTTGCTTCCATGTATCTTGGAATTAGCGCCATTCTTGGTATTAATTCTAGTGTTTTCATACTAGCATCAAATAAGCCTTGATGTACTTCTAACTCTCCATAAGAGATATTATATTTTTGCATAAGATTTGTTATAAGTTCAAAATGTCGTACTTCATCACTAGCTACTTCCATCCAGTCTATATAATACTCTTTTGGTAAATTTTGAAATCTATAACAAGCATCAAGAGCTAAATCAATAGCACTATATTCAATATGTGCTACAGAGTGTAAAAGTGCTGCTATTCCACTTTGTTCATGTAAGTTTCTTTTTGCTTTTATTTGATTAGCTTTTACTATTGTACAGATTTTATGATAAGAAGGTTTTTCAAATACCTCAATAGTTGAAGTTGAATCAAAATTGTATTTATTATTTAAGAAATTTTCATAAGTAGTTTTAAATAGATTTATTTTCGATTGTACTGTTTCTTGAACTAAAACATCTTTTATTGCTAAAAAAAAGTTATTCATTGTATAGCCTTTGTCATTTTAATAAAATGAATATATTACATAAGAGGAAATCACCCTTAATAAATCATACCCTGTATCATAAAAAGGAAATCACCTTTAAAAAATCACACCCAGTGTAATTTTTTAAAGGTTCTGGTGCAGTTGATGAGATTTGAACTCACACATCCATAGGATACTACCCCCTCAAGGTAGCGTGTCTACCATTCCACCACAACTGCAAAAAATTAGGTAAAAAAAAAGTCAAGTGTTTCCACTTGACTTTTTAAGAAGCTGTTAAAGCCTACCCTAAAAATGGGTTTGCATATAATGCAATTAAAGCAATAACAAGTGTATAGATAACTTGAGCTTCGATCATCGCTAATGCAATGAACATTGTAGTCATAAGTTTTCCACCCATACCTGGGTTTCTAGCAGTACCAGCGATTGTTGCAGCAGCAGTATTACCCATACCAACAGCTCCACCAAGAGCAGCAAGACCAAGACCAACACCAGCAGCTAAAACAGAGTAAGCTTTAAGTGTTTCGTTAGCAACAGCACCATCGTTTGCAAAAGCAGCAGTTGCAATAGCAACCATTAAAAATAGAATTTTTTTCATTTCTATATCCTTAAATAATATTTTTAAAAGATAGTTCGGCTAGCGTAACCTAAGTGATATATCAATATCTATCTTAAGCCATAATTACATAAATGCAACTATGTCCCTACTAAATCTCTTAATTGGTGCAATTATAGTTAAGTTTTACTTTAATTTTTATTAAAAGAGTATATATTTATAAGTGTAATAAAATTGTACAATAAAGTTTAGTATTTTAAGTAAGTTTTATAATGAAATTAAGTTTAAATTATGTAGAATATACCCATCAAAACTTTAAGGATAGAAAAATGATACTAGAAAAATCGTTATCATATAAGCAAAAGTTATTTATAAATACACTTTTTGCACAAATTGGACTTGCATTTTTAATTATAATTGCAATTTTTTTCCCAGACAATAAATCATTATTGATTGGTGTAGGAGTTGTTTTTGGTGCAATTGTTGCATTTTTTAATTATCTTGCATACACAAAGTTATTTAAAGGTATTGATGTATTTAAACAATATATGAATAGTGTTATGGATTTCTTATTTATGAAGAAAAATGCAATAGTAAGACCAGATTATGATTCAAATGATGAAATTGGTTTAATATTAAAAGAGTTAGATCATTATTCAAAAGAATTTGATAAATCAAGAAAAGCTGATATGAAAGTATTAGGTGAAATTGTACTTGTTCTTAATAAAATTGAGCAAGGTATTTATACATGTAAGATAAATACACAATCAGATAACTTTATGATTAGAGAATTATGTAATGTTACAAATGCAATGATTGCTACTACTAGTGAAAATATTAGACACCTAGAAGCAACACTTGCTAGTTATGCAAATGATGACTTTACACCAGAAGTTGAAATCAAAGAAAACTTAAAAGCAGAACTATTAAGTATGATGACAAGTGTTAATACTTTAGGTAAAAGCTTAAGAGAAAGTGCAAAACAAAATCTTGAAAATGGTGAGTTATTAAATGAAGATGCTATTACAATGACAGCAAGTGTTGAAAATGTAGCAAACAAAGCAAATCAACAAGCAGCATCATTAGAAGAAACAGCAGCAGCTGTAGAAGAGATTACTAGTATTACAAGAAACAATGCAGATAACTCAGTAAAAATGGCTGAATTAGGAGAGCTTGTTAAAAACTCTGCTAATCAAGGACATAGCTTAGCAAATCAAACTGCATCATCTATGGATCATATTAATACAGAAGTAACAGCAATTAATGATGCTATTTCAGTTATTGATCAAATTGCATTCCAAACAAATATTTTATCTTTAAATGCAGCAGTTGAAGCAGCTACAGCAGGTGAAGCAGGTAAAGGGTTCGCAGTTGTTGCACAAGAGGTTAGAAATCTAGCATCAAGATCAGCTGAAGCAGCAAATGAGATTAAAAATATTGTTGAAACAGCTACAGCAAAAGCATCAGAAGGTAAAAAAATATCTGATGAAATGATAAGTGGTTATGAGATATTAAACTCACATATTAGTGAAACAATTAGTATAATTGAAGATGTAAGTACAGCTTCAAAAGAGCAAATGCTTGGAATTGAACAAATTAATGATGCTGTTACTATGCTAGATCAAGTAACTCAAGAAAATGCAAGTGAAGCAAATAATGTATTAAGTATAGCAAATGATGTAAAAGTTATTGCAAATAATATTGCTGCTGAAGCAAAAAGCAAAAAATATTAAAAGGAAACACCATGGGAAATGAAACAATATTAGATGAATATGCATTCTTAGTAAGTGAAACAGATGAAAAAGGTATAATAACTTTTGCAAATGATGCTTTTTGTGATATAGCAGGATATACTGTTGATGAACTTATAGGGAAACCTCATAGTGTAGTAAGACATCCAGATATGCCAAAAGTAGCATTTAAATCACTTTGGGACACTGTAAGAGGTGGTGAAGTATGGACAGGATTTGTTAAAAATGCAACTAAAGATGGTGGATACTATTGGGTATATGCTACAGTATTTCCATTTGAAACATGTGATGGTGGTAGAGGATATTTATCTTGTAGAAGAAAACCAAGTAGAGAAGAGATTGAATCTCATACTGCACTTTATAGAGAATGGAAGTCTCAAGAGTAAGTACATAATATAAAAAAATAAAAGCCTAAGATAATTTTATCTTAGGCTTTTTTAATTTAAATATTATTTTTGTTTAAATAAAGTACAAGGAATACCACTACTTTGTTTTACAATAACAGAAGGTATTTGTAGTGATTTAAATCCATAAGCTTTACAACCATGTGGTTTATTTGGCTGCCATGTTACATAGTAGTATTTACATTTTTGACATATTATTCTTTTATTCATAATGACATTTTAACATAAAATTGTTAAAATAGTTAAATTAGGACTATTTTTATCTTATTTAACTTTTTAATCTTAATAATTTTAAATAAGACTAATTTTATCTTATTTAAGATAATATTACAGATATATAATTATATAATTATTATAATAATAAAAAACAAAAAGGAATAATATGGAAGTATATTTAGATAACAATTCTACAACTCCAATGGATCCAAAAATAAA
>Ga0256828_1000631_pt1 | contig 23107 bp, 39 predicted proteins | sample CV88metaG_FD_185993 | JGI IMG/M metagenome (GOLD analysis project Ga0256828, IMG submission 185993) | Hydrothermal vent microbial communities from East Pacific Rise, Pacific Ocean - CV88 | ecosystem: Environmental > Aquatic > Marine > Hydrothermal vents | place: Pacific Ocean: East Pacific Rise...
AACCAAAATTAGATAAATATACAATAGATAATAGTAAGGCAATAGCAACAGTATGGTCTATTCCTGAAATCATAGCAGATGTAAATAAACTAGCAGAAAAAAAAGATACAATTCTTTTACTTGATGATTTTCATATGATAGGCAAACACTTACAAGCATACTTTTTTAAACTATTACTACAAAGATCAATAGGAAACTATAAATTAGCAAATAATGTAGTTATATTAGGAACAATGAATGATAGCGAAGAAGCAGGTTTTAATGGTATAAATTCAGCAGTAAGAAACAGAATGGATATACTAAAATTAGATTTCGATTTCGATTATTGGTTCGAAAGCTTTGGTAAAAAGCTACATTATATGGTAGCATCATACTTAAAATCAAAACCATCAAAAACTAATGAAGAAGAAAGTGTAGGCATAGAAGGATATGCTACAGCTAGATCATGGACTCACTTTGCAAACAAACTTAACTACTTTGATACAGATTTTATAGTAAAAAATGCAAAAAAACTTTGTGGTTCTCACATGTCAACATCAATAGCAAATGACTTTGCAAAACATGTAAATTATATCAATGCTATAGATTTTGAAAAAACAGTAAAAGAACAAAAAATGGTAAAATTATCAACACTAGAACCACTTGATAGTATTTTATACTCATATATTGTTCATTTTATAAAAGAACCAGAAGATGCAATTTATCTATTAGAATTAGCAGAATATAATATAAATGATGAATCATTTATTGGCTTCTTATTCGGAGAACTATACACTTTGTATACACAAGAAGAAAAAAGAACTCTTGGTATAAACTTGGTTCTTGATCTTCTAATAGAAGATTCAGCACAAGATGTTGTAGCTAAATATAAAAAACTACCAAAAAGTAAAAAAGATAAAATACTTACATTTGAATTTAAACATAAGGAAAAACTATATGATATAGCTCAAAACTATATACTATAAGTGTGCTATAATTAAATAAAAATACAAATTAAAATAAAGGATTTATATGACAATACAAGACAAAAAAGAATTCTGCAAAGAAACAAAAAGAAAAATATACACAGAGATAGTAAAAAAAGCAAATGAAGTATTATCTGTATCAAAAACATCATCTGCATCATTAGGACTATTCTTGAACCTACCAATTGAAGTAGAATTAAGAAAAATAACAAAAGAAATAAAAGTATCAAAAAAAGTAAAAAAAGCACATCACAGCATTATATCAATGTTAGAACATGATAATGGTTCTAAAATAGTCTTTACATTCTTAATCAACGAAGATAAAGATATTAAAAAACTAAACAAATTACTTGAAAAAGATGAAGTATATAACTATCTAACATACTTGTATATGAGAGAAACAATAAGAGTATTATTCAATCATAATACAAAATCATTCTATTTGCAAAATAAAAGACATATAACTAACATTGATAAAGAATTGCAATATAAAGTTATATCAATTGCATCATATTATTTTGTAAATAACTATATGAAAAAACTACTACAAGAAGCGTTTGGGCTAAAGAAAACAGAAGATATATTAAAGGTGCAACATTATAACTCAAAATACAATAATATGCAATTTATAGATATATTAAAAAATGTAGCAGAAAATATTAAAGAACAATTAGAACAGATATTAACAATAGAAGATAATATTTTGCTTTTAGAATGCGAAGACGATATATCGATTCACAATGATTATGAACTTATAAATGATGAGTATGATGATATTATAGTAGATTTAGGTGAATCAATAGAAGATGTAATTAAACAATACGGAAGAGGAACTGCATCAGCATCAATATTTGAAGAAATATTTAGTGCAAAAAAAGTAAAAGTATCATGGTTTAAAAATTTAAAAAAAACAGTAGCAAGAATAGTGTATGAAAAAACATCAAATTACACAACATCTTGGTCATCATATAATAATACATATAGATCTAAATTCAAATCACCAAATAAACAGTTTGAAGAACACAAACTAAATCTAATAATATCAATTGATCACTCATATTCTATGAAAACAGAAGAATTGCAAAAACTGTTTGAACTAACAGAAGACAATAGTTTATATATAGGAAAACTTACTGTACTAATTCATGATACAGAAATAATTAAAGAATTTACATTATCTGGACCAGATATAAAAAACAATCCTGAATTTAAACAAGCACTAGGTAAACGATATGCATCAGGAGGAACATCTCATTATAAAGTGTTTGAACATATTTTAGACAACACAAAAGAACCAGAAGATGTAGTTTACATATCATTTAGTGATAATATGAGCGATATACCACAATCAATACAAAAACTACCAAAAATGAAACAAATAGAAACAATATGGTTATGCACAATTGATAACCCATTACCAATAAATTGTGGTGGAAAAAATATAACATTGGAGTAATAAATGAATAATCAAGATAAATTAAAGCCTCATGAAGATAAAGACTTCATTGAGGATATACTGAAACACATACCAAAAAAAAGTACAATACAAAGTATAATAAACAAACAAATACAAGATATGGATAAATATGAATTATTATTATATCTTATTTATGAAACAGCAGAAAGGATATATAATAAATCACGTAATACAATGTATTACGATAATATAAATATGTTTATAAAGGAAAATATATTAAAGCATCAATTTGGTTCAAAAACTATATACTTATATGATCAAATAGGAAAGCAAGAAATAGTTGATCATATTAAAAATAATTTAGATACTAGATTATTTAATATGGGTATTGTATTAATAAATGCAAATTATAGAACACAAATAGATATACATTATAGCTTAACAAAAGAGTTGCAACTAATATCAGCTGAACTAATGAAAAACTGTATTCAATCTCAACTAAAATACTTTAAAAATGGTAATATATACACAGAACAAAGAAAAGAGAAAAATAAAAAAACAAATAAACTATTAGAGCCGAAGCTAGATAGAATGTCGTACAAAGTATTTGAAAAAGCAATAAACAAGAAAAAAATATTAAAATCATCAGAAGCATTGTATTTTCTTGATTACCTAAAAATTGAATACAGTAAAAAAGAAACAGAGTCAAACAAAACAATATTTCAAGACTACATTTATTTAATTTTAAATAAAGTAAAAGATCCATCAAAAGAACTTATAGCTAAATCACTAAAATACTTACAAAGAAGAGATTTTGATCTAGGTTTTGGCATTATACATGGAAATGTATTTTATTCTGATAGCGATACAGATACAAATATTTATGATAAAGATATTATAAATCAAGCATCAGCAATGCCAACTTTTTCATCAAAGAAAGAGAATATAGCAATAACCAACAATACAATATATCAATTATATCAATATCTTATATTCTTACACATAAATAAAAAATATCCATATAGAAAAGAACTTATTGATAAGATAATAAAATGGTCAAAAGAAGATCAATATTTGTTTAATCTTCATATACCACAAAAAATGATAAAGAACAATATAGAATGTTTGCAAAGTATAGATAAAATATTATATGATAGCTAAAGAAATAATATGAGCTATAACTATGAAGGATTATGCAAACAATATATAGAGTATAATTTATACAATAAAGGAAAATCACACAAGAATACTGCTGGTAAAAGAATGTCATACAGAATGGATAGATTATACTCATATAATTCAATATTGTGTATTTATACAAAAATAAAAGGTAAAAAAATATTCTTTATAGATAACAATATAGCTAGTTATTCGAACACATCAGCAAAACATAAAAGAATATTAAAATCAGAACTTAAAGAACAAAATAATCAAAAAAAACATTTTTATTATATGGAGGTAAAACAAATAGATTCAACAAAAAATATGATAAAAAGTAAATATAATACAATAACAGAATTGATTCAACGACATAACAGAGCAAGATCGAATAAACAAATTATAAAAAACATTATTAAAGATGAATATAATAATTTAAAATTATTATGCTCATTAATTGATCAGAGAACCAGAGAGAGTAAACTTCATAAAGAGGTATTTAAATTACTTATAAAGCACAAAATAGCATAAAAGGAACAGTCTATGAAAAAAATATTAAATTATGAACAAGAACTTATAGAAAAGTATGAAGAAGCTCAAAAACAAAATCTAGTAGATTTATTAGAAGAAGCAATTTTTACAGTATCATTAAATGATATAGATGATTATTTGCTATTAGGAACATTAGATAATTGGCAAAAAGAAGATTATAACGATTGGAAAACAAATTATGAGTTTAACTTAAAAATGCAAGCAGAAGAAGACTCATACAATGATTCAAAAGAATCAGTAATAAAATAAAAATAAAGGATTAGTATGAAAATACAAAACATAAAATTAAAAAGTAAAAAACATGACTATTCAGTTACAGTACAAACAAAAAAAAATAAAATATTATCAAAAAATGATATGGTAATTTTTGTAAAAGGTATGTTATGGTATTGTGAAAAAGCAAATAAAAACATACTAAATGAATTCTTCGATATCCCTAAAGGATATACAGTATAAGAAAAAGGAATATATATGAACGATAAAAAAATATCAAAAGATCAAATAAAAAAGATAATATTTACTGCAACTGGAGCTTACTCTACATCAAACAAAAAAAATATGCCAATAGAATTATGGCTAGAATGTAGAGAGATTCTAAGAAAAAACAAAACAGTAATATTATCTTACAATGATTTGTTATCAAGAATAAGAATACAAAATAGGAGCTTATAAAATGACAATAAACGTAAAAGCATTATATAAGTACAACATGAATAAAGCAAAAGTATATAATTTTACTACTGCACAAAAACGATTTTTATCTATATCTGTTATTTTGATTATATATTTAACATTATATATATTGGCTCTTATTCCGTTAGTAATATTACCTTGGATCTTAGGTATAGTTGTAAGCCCAATAATTGCTCATATTGCAACTATAAGCTTTATAGCTTATGACTTACATAAACATAAATAAATAAAGGAATATATATGGATGATTTATGGATAATTACATTAATATCAGCAATATCATGGATAATAGTTATAGGAATATTTATATATAAAGACAAAAAAGAAATAGAAGAGAGATTAAAAGAATATGAAGTAAAATTGTTAGAGAGAACACAAAAATACAATGCGTCTATACAATTCAAAAGTTTTACAGACAAAAAAGAAAAAGAATTTGATCTTATTGACGCATATAACTTATATAAAGAAGAAATGAAAGAAGAGCAAGCCAAGAAGAAGCAACAAAAAATAGAACAGAAATTAAAACAACAAAATAAAAAGATATTAAAAAAACAAAGACAAATATCAAGACAACAAAAAAAACAAAGAGAAAAATATCTTAAAAAAATAAGACAAAAAGTAATGGCAAGGGATAATTATCAATGCGTAAAATGTGGTTCTAAACTAAATCTAAATATGCATCACAAAACATACAAAAATGAACCGAAAGAGAAAATAGAAGATTTAGTAATGCTTTGCGAGGAATGTCATTATGATTTGCACATGAAATTAGGTTTTCCACAGAACCGACATGATAGAGAATATATGTGGTTCTGGGATTAACTAATTATCTAAATACTTGCTTTATATCAAGACCGGGGCCTTGATAACCTTCAAATCTAGCTCTTGTACTTAAAAATATAGCTTTTTGTGCAGGAGTTAAATCGTTATATTTAAGTTTATCAACATTAATACCTTTTCTACGATATTCTTTTAAAATATTGTTATAAGCTTTAATATCTGTTTGATATTGCTTAAATGCTTTAGATATTGGTTCTTTATTATATCGTTCACTTGACATAAGCTTATTCATAGCTCTAAAGCCATCTTGTGGAGTTTTAAATACAAGTTGAACATGATCGCCAGCATCTCCTGTATTTGATCTAGCAAAACCAATAGCACCATACAATAATTTACCACCCATACCAGTAATATTGCCTGGATTATTATTTCTAGTAGCTTTATTTAAATGCATACCTGGAGAATATTGTTTTACGTTCATTTTTGGATTATAATATTTAGATACATCTATTTGTTGTTTAGTATATGGTATATATCCATTATCAAAAGTAATATCTTCACCATAAATATTACTGCTATTATCACCATAAATATTGCTACTATTATTATTATCTTTAGGTATATTCTCTAAAGAATGAATAGGAAAAACTGATACATCAACAGGCTTTACTTCAGGCAATTTTATATTGTTAGGATCTAATGTTTTATGTTTTTTAGATATAAAACGCATTAAATCACTAGAACCTAAACCACTTTGTTTATAAGACATAGTTAAACTCCAATATTTATTTGACTTTAATTATATGTTATTATAACAGAACCAAATAAAAAGACAAAGGAATAAAATATGAACAATACAAAACAAGCAATAAAAGATTACGAATTAATGCTTCTTAATGGAGCAAGATACTCAGGAAATTCACAAAATAATAAAAAAATATTCTCAGCATCAATGCTTGGATCTGATCTACTTCAAGCTTATTATAAATACAAATATGGATATACAGAAGATACAAAATTTGAAGCTAACACATTTGGTTCTATTTATCAATTAGGTGTAGATAAAGCAATAGAAAATTCTGATATGTTTTCACTACAATACAAATCAGCATTAAGACATGAAGTTAAACTGCCTAATGGATGGACAATATCAGGAGAAATGGATCAAATAGATACAAAAAACAAAGTTATAATAGACAATAAAGTAACAACAAGTACAACTATAGATTCAATTAGAAAAGAAGGTAAAAATCATAATTATGGACTTCAACTAGCTGTATATAAATGGTTATTGTATGACTATCAAAAAAATGTATTAAACCAAGAACCAGATGAATACAAAACCATGTTAGCAATAATAGACAAAAAGCATTCACTATTCTCTAAAAAAATAAAATACGATATGCTAACTTTCGTAGAAATTAACACATATTCATTAGAAGAAATAGAATTAATGCTTGTAAATAAAACAAATGAACTACAGCAATATATAGATTTAAACGAAGAACCACCAATGTGTGAAAACTTATTCTGGTATGGACAAAAAGGCAGCAGGAAACCAATGAAATGTTTACATTATTGTGATTTTAGTCATCATTGCAAATACTATAAAAATAGTGAAAAAGATACGTTAAATATATTAATGGATTTATAATGATAATTAACAGAATAAGTAAAAGGAATTTTGAATATGAGCGAGATTAGACTAAGAGACTATCAAAACGATGCAATAGATAACATAGAAGCAAACATAGCATTTGGAGAAACAAACTTAATATTAAAGGCACAAACAAGTTTCGGTAAATCGATCACACTTGCAGGCCTATGTGAAAGATTTAAACATAAAAAAATTGTAATTATAGTAAACATAGAACCACTTATAGATCAAATAGCATTCTTTTTAAAAAAACTTAATATTGATTATTCAATACTTAAAGCAGGAAGAGAATCTGAGTTCAACAGAAATAGCAAAGTTAAATTAGTAATGGCACAAACACTATACGCAAGACTAGATAAAATGAATATTAAAGCTGATATAGTATGCATAGATGAACGTCATAGGGAATACAATCAAAAAAGAACAAATGAATTACTAAAACATTTAGAACCGGAAGTTATCGTAGGATTAACAGCAACACCATATGATCAAGCTGGATATAAACTAGCTGGTTCTACTATTGTAAATACAGTAGATACAGAATGGCTAACGAAAAATGGATATTTATCACCTATAAAGTATTACATACCAAAATGGTCAGAAACACTTGATTACTCATCAGTTACAAAATCAGGAAATGATTATGTTTTAGACGAGCTGGATGAAATTCTAACATCTGAAAAGAATATGCCAAAAATACTAAGAACAATGAATGATATGAAATGTAAAGATAAAAAAGCATTAGTATTTTGTACAACAATAGACCAATGTAATAAAATTACAGAAATGTTAGTTAAAGATGGTTATTTAGCTAAAGCATATCATTCAAAAAATAAAAAAAAAGATAATGAAGAGATACTTAAAGCTTTTACAAATAATTCTACATACGAACAAATAGATTATAACAAAACACTATTTGAAGGAGAAGACGAACCAGAAGAATATATTAAATGTTTAGTATCAGTATCTAAGCTAACAACAGGATTCTCTGTGAATGATATTGACATAGGTGTATCATTAAGATCAACGCAAATTCGTAGTTTATTTGAACAAATAGCAGGAAGAATAAGAAGAACATCAAATAGTCTAGATGATATGCTAAGCAAATATAAAAATGAAATAAATAGTAATGATAAAATAGCATTTATATGTTCAATATATAATGAAAAAAAACAAATAGAAAAACAACTAAAAGAAAAAAACATATCAAATGTAGATGTGTTTGAGTTCGGTTCTGAGTTGCAAAACGATGATCTTGTAGAATGTTATGATTTTATAGAATATAATGTTCGACCAAACAAAACACATGGAGAATATCTTGATTTAGCTCAAAATGTTAAAACACATGGATTCCCTGAAGAAGAGTACAATCCTCCAGAGAGAACAGGAATTACAGAAATAGACAAAAAAGCATTACAAGAAACACTTGATGGTATCTCATTGGATAAAATAGCCGTAACAATTGATTCAGATAAGCCTGAAGAAATTACAAGAACAAGCTACAATATGAAGATACAACAAATAGAAAAAGATTCAAGAAGATTAACAAATCTAACACTAAAAGAATTATATAATAAATTAGAAGTATCTACAGATCCTGTTGTGCTAATATCAATAACAGCTGTATTGCTAGATAAAATAAAATGTTCAAATGGTTTTGTTAATAAATTCAATAAAGAATGCAGAGGCTATATATCAAACAAGGGTAAAGAAGTAAAAGACTTCTTAAATCCAAATACAATAGGATGGATAGCTCAAGATTGGATTAACGCATTAGAAAAAGAAGATTCATTTTACAAAAATAAATACATAAAAGCATTAAGAACAAGATGTAAAAATACAGTAAAAGACTCTGGTTCTATATATGCATTAAAATATTTTATTAAATTCCTCTTAGAAAAAGATGAGTTAGAAAAACAAATACAAGAAGAACCAAAAAATAACATAACATATACAATAGAAGATTCAAATGGTATAGAGATAGAAATAGATGAAGAAGAAATACCATTCTAACAAAATAAGGAAAAGTGTATGATAAACATAATAAATACAAATCCAGTTCTGTACAAAAAGGAATATAAAATCAGTGAATCAGTTGAGCTTAAGTGGTTAAAATATATAACTTCTTTTTATCCTAGAATGCTAGGATATAGGCAAAAATATAATCAACAAGACATATGGAAAAAAAAATGGTTAATATAGTCAAAACAAAACAAAAAGAACAATTAAATTATAAAATATTAAGATTTGCGATAACAAAGTGGTTAATATACATAAAAGACCTTTCACACAATAAAAAGCTTGGATTTTACCAGAGAATGTCACAAGACGACATATGGAGAAAATATGATTAATATAATAAATACATTAGATAAACAACATTATATAAGAATAGGCTACAGAAGAAAGTATGCATTCTTTTTTACATACATATCGGATCTTGAGCAAAATAGCAAATTTGGATGTGAACAAAGATTACAACAAGATAGTATGTGGAGAACAACATGATAAGTATAATCAGTACATCAGCTTGTATATGCAGAATATAAAAAAATAAAAAACAATACGATACTTATAGACAATAAATATATAGAAACTATATACTTATATTATCTAAGCAATGCATTACAAATAAAAAACAAACATAAAATAGATTGGAGAAAAAACAATGATAGAACAACAATATGAGCAATTAAATAGAAAATACATTGAAGCAAAAAATAAAGCAGATAAAGCAAACGAAGAATTAAAACAAATAAAAGAGAAACTGATTGAAGCATCAAATGGAGAAAGACTAGAGTTAGAAAACTTAACAGTATCATATTCATCAAGAACCACAGTGAACTACAAACAATATCTAAAAGATAACAATTTAACAGTACCAGCAAAATACATAAGTGGTAGTGTATCAGCAACAGTTAGAGTTAAGAAAGAACAAAAAGAACCAGAGAAACATATAAGTGTATAGCCATGATAAATATAATAAATATAACAAAAAAATCAAGAGGAGCAAGAAGTAATGGTATTTGGAAATCAAGAGGAATACTTACCGTTCCTTTTATTTTTATAAACAAAATAAATATTAGTAGCAAATTATCATATTATATGGTAAATAAAGAAAAAAATAGATGGACTAAAAGACAGTAAAATAGAAATTGCTACATTGACTGTATATTAGAGAATAAAAAGAATAAACATATATAGGATAAAAAAGATGATGAATATATTTAAAACAACATATAAAGATTTAAATACGATATCAAATGTAGGATACTTTAGTATATTTGTAAATTTTACATATATAGACGTGTATAGCAATAAAATAGGATACTGCAAGTTAGATAAGTATAAAAATAAATGGATTAAAAAAATATGAAAAACATACTAAGAACAACATATAAACAATCAATAAAATTAGAAAATATAGGAAATTATCATGCATTTGTAAATTTTACATTTATAAATGTATATAATAATAGAATAGGATATGATAAGTCAGATAGGTATAAAAGCAGATGGATTAAAAAGCTAAAATAAAAGCTTTCACTCTGGTTCTATAATAAATAGTATACATAGACTATCGTTTAACTGTTGTGAGCTAAATATGAGCTTATTATACGCAAATAAGGAACTTGTGGAAGAATGAACGAAAAACTAAAGAGCGTTGTCATAAGCGATTTAGTTACATAATCAAAGAACCAGAAAGAATAACAAACTACATAAGTAAACATAAACAATACAATTTCACTTCGTGAAATTAGGTCTCGCTACGCTCAACCTTGGCTCCGCTAAGAGGTATGTCTTGCAGACGGCCAACGCAAAAGATCTAACCCCCTAACCCCCAGATCCAAAAGCTATCGCTTTTGGCATTGGGGGAATTAGCGTTACCTATAGCGTAGAACCAAACCTTTAACCAACCAACTGCTGTATGCTGTATAGATGATAGTAGACCCGTATCGGATTTAAGAGTCAGAAGTGGTAGCGAAGCGTAACGGTATTATAAAGCGTTAGCTTTATAATATCTGACCTCTTAAAACGAAACGGAAGCTACTATTGTCTGTAAAAGCATACATGTAGAATGTGATTTAGTATTGAAGAGAAATAACAGAACCAATAGATTTGGTTCTATATAGTACTTATAAGGCTTTAAATCTCAAGAAACATCGGTATAGCTTCAAATAATAAAAAAAATAAGTATATTGAGAATATACTTTAAGAGAAAGATAAGTATATTCCCGTTATACTTACATATAGATACAAAATTATATAACAGGAATATTAAATGAGTGATAAAATTATATCAAATATACAATTAGCTATACCTGAAAATAGAATTCTTGAGCATAGACTTGTTCAGATAGAAGAAAGGCCAAGATACTATAAGATAGGAAATGGAAGGAGAAATACATTTATGGGAAAAAAACATATACCGTTAGACGCAATTAAAATAATGTCGGAAATGACACCTCAAGAGCTATGGTTGATAAATCTACTAAAAGATAATATAAAACTAAAAGAAGAAAAAACATCTTCTGGCTTGAAATTTAGAACAAGCTGTGTAAGTATAATAAAATCAAGTAAACTGTCTAATAGTGAAAAACAAAAACTAAAAACAGGATATAAACGATTAAATCAAAAAAATATAGTAAAGAGAATAAAAAGAGAACATTATATAATAAATCCAGATTTTATAATACCACATTTCTACAAAGAAGAAAAAGAATTGTTTGATAGTTTATTTTAATAACAACAATGATAGAACCAACACTATACCTTCTGGTTCTATCATAATTGCTTGCTAAAGCAATAAAAACAACTAACATATACATTAGTATTAAATCAACATAAAGGAGCTTAAAAGACGAATATGAAGTATTATAACAATAAAGACGGACGAAACATAGGTAAACATAAGAATTTCTTCAATGTACTTAAATATACAAATATTGAAAAATATGAATATATAGGCAAATTAGGTAATGGAGATATAACAAAAGGCTATATGATATATTTAAAAGAAGCATCAGTTATAAAAAACAAATTAGAAGAAATATATTATGAGTTATTAGATAAGAAATCAATAATAGGTTTTAGCAGATATTTAAAAAAACACAATATGTATAATCATGAAAATGCATTTAGTTCTACAATAAGTAGATTTGTAGGAAGATTACATAGTCAAGATATGTCTTTTGATTCATACAAAAAATACAAAAAAATACTAAAATATTACAAGGAATATAAAAATGAAGTGGAATAAACAAGAATGGGATAGAGCAATAAAATTACTAAGTGAAGTAGCTGAATATGAATCATCATGCATTGAATATACAGTAAAGCCAACTACGACTAACTCATGGGAAGAATTCAAAAAAGAAACAAAAAAAAATGGTTACATAACTGTATCAATGGATGGATGTAACACAAGCATATATGGTAATGCTATAGTTAATAGAATGGCCAGAATATGGCATGATAAAGTGCATCTAAATAACAATCTAAGCTTCTCACTAAAAGATGAAATTGAAGTAACAAAAATACAACAAGAAGATATCTATAATTATGTTCAAGAAGTTAAGATGAAAAATGATCAAGACTTTAACATAAAAATACTTGAACTGGCTCAAAAGATAATCTATATTGATGTAGCAGAACAGTTAAAATATTATTACAAACACAAAAAGTTTGTAGAGAACCAAAAAGCTTTTGTACAAAATATCTTATACAATGAAGGATAAACTGTGAGAAAAGTAGCATACAATGCTTGTTATGGAGGTTTTGCATTATCTCCAAAAGCAAGTAACTTATTAAATAAGATAAAGGGCTATAAGCCTGAAGATGATAAATATATTAAGCCAGAGTATGGTCATGTATACCATTTAGATAGGCACGATGAAGACCTAATAATAGTTATAGAAGAACTAAGAGAAACAGGAGGAAACCCATCTGGTTGTTGTTCTGACATACAAATAGCAGAAGTTGATGATAAATATTTTATAGATAAATATGATGGTATTGAGACAGTAATAGAACCAGAAGATAATGAGTGGATAAATACAAAAGGATAAATATGAATAAAACAATTAAACATAATGATATTGAATACTATCTGCCTACAGTTACACTACTTAAGGCTGAAGGCTTAGGTATAGCAGAACTAGCTGGAAGAACTGCATACAATAGCTATGATAAATCAGAAAATAATGCAATCAAAGACTTAGCTGTATTATTAAAAGAAGATGAAGATTATGGTATTGAACTTGATAACAATATAGCAAAAGTAAATGCAATTGAATCATCAAAATTATTAACTAACCTAGCTTGGGTACATCATCATCATAGTGTACTTGAAATGTGTGAACTCTGGTTCTTCGTTAAAAGTACAAATAGAGCTTGCCTAGCTGAACATAGTAGGCATAGAATACAAGAGTTAACGGTTCAGTCAACAAGATACACAATGTCAGCTGTTATAAATGCATTCTTAGCAAGTCAAGTATGTGGGCATACAAATGGTTATGCTTGGTTCTTAGATAAAGTAAAAGAATTTGATATGTTTACTGTTAAAGATCAAGAAGAAGATATACATTTTATGTATAGACGACTACTTAAACAAAAAATAGCTCTAGGGGAAAAAGCATTCATTGAGTTGGCAACATCTGGAGATATGAGAACTAATGGAGCTATGGACCAACATAATCCCGATGCTATGTTCGATGCATTACAACTTTCAAGACAAGCAAGAAATGTAGGTGATAGTTTTAAACATATTGTTACAGATAATTGGAAAGTGGATTTAGTATTTAAGATGAACTTAAGATCACTTAAGAACTACCTAAAACTAAGAAACTCAGGAGCAGCTTATTTCTTAATGAGAGAGCTTGCTAAAGCAATACAAGAAGCTACACCTAAGAACTATCTTGATTTAATTGTAAAAGAAAAATAATGACAAGAAGGATTAAACAGATGGATACAAAAAAATATATAGTAAGATTAGAATTTGATGTACAGTCAATTGACTTAATGGATATGGAAGTGGAAGCTGAATCAAGAGAGGATGCAATAATTAAAGCTAAAGAAAAATTTGATAAAGGTGAATATTCACGTGGTGATTTTCATACATCAGAAGAAGAATATAGCTTTGAATTGTCAGAAAATACTACTTGTGACTGGCTAGTAACAGAAAAGTAACTAAAGGAAAAATAACAATGAAAAACTATATAACAGTAAAAAGATATGATAGTGAATTGTTTAATATAACAAAACCAACATTATCTCAAAATAAAGATTTTTTAACAGTAGATAAGGAAAGAGGATTAGTTCATTTAAATGTAGACAAAATAAAAAATACAAAACATAATATGACTAATTTTTGGAGAATGTTAACAGAAACTATAGAAAAAGGAGAAGATACATTACAAATAACAACAGAAATAGAAGAAATACAAAAAAATCAAAAAAATAATAAAATAAAAATATTAGAAGATAAAATAGATTCTTTGAATAAAGCAATAGAAGAATTGCAAAACAACAAAGAAGATATATTTGATTTTGTACTATTTTTAAAAAGTAAAGATACACTTATCTCACGTAGCAATCTTGAATCATTATATTATGAATATAAAGGAAGGATAGCTTATGGACAAACAGAATTCAAAACAATTGCTAACTAGAGAAGTACAAAAACTACAAAAAAACAATATAGATAACAAAAAAAACAGAACTTTATAGACCTACTAAAACCAATAGAAGAATTAAAAAACTTGTCTATTGGTTTAAGTTATATTTTAATTTCAGCGATAATGAGCTAAAATCATGATTCTCTGAAGTATCAGAAATAATAAATAAATTAAAAGGATAAAAAATTGTGTATTAATGTAGTCAAAAGAAACGGAAACAAAGAACCACTAGATATTGCAAATATAAGAAAACAAACAGAACCAGCTTGTAAAGGTTTAAATTCATCATTTGAAACATTAGAATTAGAAGCAAGTATTTCATTTAAAGATAGAATAAAAACATCAGAAATAGCTGATATACTAGAATTTACAGCATTAAAAAAAGTAGATGTTGATACTCCTGATTGGGTGTTTGTAGCAGGAAGACTTAAACTTTATAAGATATATCATGAAATAAAACATCACTATAAGAAGAAAAAACATGGAGATGTTTACACAATAATATCATTTAAAGAATATCTCGATAAAAATAAAGATATTTTATCATTTGATTACAATGATTTGAATATAGACATAGAAAAGTTAAACAGCTACATAGAACCAGAAAGAGACAAATTGCTAACAGCTCATGCAGTAGACACTCTAGCATCAAGATACTTAATAAAAAATAAAGAAGTACATACTGAATTACCACAACACTTTTTTATGTGTTTAGCTCTATTTTTAGCTCAAAAAGAAAATGATATAGAATATTGGACAAAAAAGTTTTATGATGTAATGTCATTACTTGAAGCAGAACCGGCTACGCCAACATTGGCAAATGGAAGAATAAAAGATGGTAATTGTTTTAGCTGTGCAACAGGATCAACAGAAGACAATATTGGCTCAATATTCGATACATATAAAACACAAGCTTTTGGTTCTAAATCAGGAGCTGGTTGGGGTTGGGATTGGACAAGAATAAGAGCAAATGGCTCAACAATAAAAAATGTAAAAGGAGCTTCTGGAGGAATAGTTCCATGGCTAAAACTTGAAAATGATGTAGCATTAGCTGTTGACCAATTAGGTGTAAGACTTGGAGCAATAAATTGTTCACTAGAATCTTGGCATCTTGATATAGAAGATTTTATTGATCTAAAGAAAGATGGTGGAGAAGATCGCAGAAGAGCTAAAGAGTTGTTTATAACAGTATCATGTTCAGACGAGTTTATGAGAAGAGTCGAGAACGAAGAAGATTGGACTTTATTTGATCCATATGACGCAAGAAAACTCACAGAGCTTTATGGTAAAGACTTTGAAAAAGAGTATAAAAGGCTAGAACAAGAATTTTTAGATAATCCAAATAAGTTTGCAAATACTCCTAAAAAAATAAATGCAAAAAAACTATGGAAGAAAATACAAAGATCAGCAGTAGAAACAGGTATGCCATTCATATTCTTTAAGGACAATGTAAATAACTCAATGGACTTGCAAAATGTAAAAGGATTAGTTCGCTCTGCAAATCTATGCACGGAGTATTTTACACCAATAGAAGTTAATGAAGTAGTTTTATGTAATCTTGGTTCTGTAAATTTATCAAAAATAAATCCAGATAACAAGAGAAAAATGAAAGAAGTAGTATATACAATGCATAGAATGCTTGATAATGTTATAGATTTAACATCATATCCTATACCAAATTCTGAAAAAACTCAAAAAGAAAGAAGAAGTGTAGGTTTAGGGATAGCTGGAGAAGCAGAACTTATAGCAAATAAACAAATACTGTATGGTTCAAAAGAACATAAAGAATATATAGAAGAGTTGTATTCATTATTTGAGAAATATTCAGATGAAGCATCAATAGAGCTAGCAAAAGAAAGAGGAGCGTGGCATAAAGATAGTGAATATAGAAATTATGTACGAAGATGTATTGCTCCAACAACATCAGTTTCAGTTATAATGGGTACTAGTGCATCATTTGAACCAGTGTTTGATAAAGTATGGATAGAAGAAAACAAACTTGGTTCATACGCAATAACAGCACCAAATATAAATTTAGATAATTATAATTATTATGTACCAGCATATAAAGTATCAATTAAAGATTCAATAGAACTTACAGCAATAAGACAAAAACGAATTGATATGGGAATATCTCATAATATTTATATAGATCCATCAAAAACAAAAGGAAAAGAGATATTTGATGGATATATGCTGGCATGGAAACTAGGAATGAAAACAATATACTATTGTAGAGGTTTATCATTGACAGAGCCAGCATGTTTTAATTGTGCAGGATAAAAAATACAAAAAGGATAAAAGCAAATGAAAAAACAATATTACAACCCAGATTCAACAGAAAATTTTATGGACGCTAAAATAATAGGTGGAGATCCATCAGGAATAATAAATACATCAAGAAGCCCACATAAGTGGGCATTACCATTATATAGATTAATGGAATCTTATACATGGTATCCAGAAGAATGTAATCTATCTGGAGATAAACAATTATATAATAATTTATCAGATGATATGAAAAGAGCATATGATATGGCATTAGCTCAATTGATTCAGAATGATTCAGTACAAGCAAAACAATTACCAGAAGGAATAGCTCCATATATAACATCACCAATGATATCAGCATGTTTAGTTAGGCAAGCATATGAAGAAACAAATCATGCAAGAACTTATGCTTTAGGAGCAGAAGAAGTATGCTCTGATGTTGATAGAATTTATACAATGGACAAACATGAACCAGCTTTACTTAGAAAAAATCTTGCAGTATCAAAAATGTATGAATCAATACAAACAAAAAATAATCCTGATTCACAAGACATACTAAAAATAGCAGCAGCAAATCAAGTTTTAGAAGAACTTGTGTTTCCAGGAGGCTTTTGTGTTTTATGGTCATTTAAATTTCCAGGAACAAGTAAAGCTATAGGATTCGTCCAGAGAGACGAACAGGGGACACATGTACCATTATTTAAAAATATATTTAGAGAAATAAAGAACCAAGAAGGTATAGAAAATTCAACATTAGAGTATATTAGAAACCTAGTAAAACATATGGTTAATGAAGAAAAGATATGGACAAAAGAGATATCAAAGCCTCTTATGGGCTTCAGTGATAAGGCAATAGATATGTTTATTGAATATCAAGGAAATAGCGTACTTACAAACTTAGGATTAGAACCAGAGTTTGAAATTACAGATGGTGGTCCTCTCTTAGAGTTTGTAAGATTGAACTCAATGCTATCAAAAGATAGAAAAAAGACAAATTTCTTTGAAATATCAGTTGGAGATTATGCTAGAAATACAATAGATGAGGATTATTAAAAAATGACATGGGACACTTTTGAACATATAGCTTTAGTGGCTATAGTTGCTAATACGATTTTACAGTATTTCTGGTACTTTGATAGCAAAAAACACTAAAAAGGATAATTGCATGACAAAAGTAGGCGATACAGTATATAGACAAAAAGATGATAAAGAATTTATTGTAACAAAAATATCAACAGCAAAAGATATGACATTCATTACAGTAAAAGAGCAAGAGAGTGAAAAAGAAACAACATACGGTAAAAAAGCATTTTATCAAATATATAGAGAAAAATAGAACCAATAGGAGAACATAATGACTATTGAAGAAATGCTAGATGCATTAGAAACTTGTGGTAGAAGAAAAACTCCTAGAATAATTTGGGAGTCAGTATTATATTACTTTGGTTCTATAATGCTTAACAAATACAAACTAAGAAAATTCGTTGGTTCAAGAAGAGATATACGATATTATAGTATTATTTTTGCCAAATCGGGCCAAGGAAAGAGCTATTCAGTAAACACAATACAAAAACTATGTAAATTAGATAAGTATCCAGATGCAATGTCTTACTATTATAAGCAATCAATAAAACAATTACCTGAAAAATCAAGTGATTACGAAGAGATATTAAAATATATGCCAAAATCAATTACAATAGGTGTAGAAGGTACTGCAGAAGGTTTGTTTTATGTAGCAAAATCTCAAGCAGAATCAAACTTTGGTTCTTTAAACCTGTATACAGATGAATTTGGTGAAGCAATTTCTTCATCATCTGGATTATTGAGTAAGCTAAAAGACTTATATGATGGAACATATAAAACAAAAGTTATAAAAGGAACAGAAGATTCAACTATACATAAAGATATAGAAAACATTGTATGCAATTTTGTAGCACTTGGTTCTAGAAAAGGTGTATCAGCTGAAGCAGAAAAAGAATTAACAAGAATTGCATCGTCTGGAATGTTTAGAAGAACTTTTATAATAGATAATAAAGATCCAGTAGAAAAAAATAAACAAGAAACAGACATAGATAAATTAGAGCAATGGCTTGAAAAAATAAACATAAAACAAAGAGAGCTAACTTTAAAAGAATCAGGAGAGCTACTTCTAGAAGATCGTTTTTTTGATTATTCAGATGAATATATGGATAGAATAGAGACAATAGATGATGAACTAATAGAGGCAGCACAGAATGACGCTTTAAACGAATATGCACAATACAATACTGGTTCTTTAGAGCTCGTATTGGATTTATCGCATATAATAGCATTTCTTGAAGATTCTAGCATATTAAAATTAAAACATATCGAAAAAGCATACGATTTTCTAAAAAGAACCAGAGAAAGTGTAGAAAATACATTCCAGTCAAGACACCCATACAGATCAATGTACGAACTTTTGAAAATAAAAGACAATATGACGATCTCTGAAATGGCTGAATTCGATCATAATATACCAGTTCAAAAAAATAAAATACAAGACAATATTGATCTACTTGAGGAGCTATGTTATAGAAAAGATGAAGTTCTTATTAAAACAGTAGGAAAAGTAACAAGATATAAAATAGAACCTCTTCCTAAAACAAACCTCAATAAAATGATATTATCTATAGACTTTGAAAAAAAAGGTAAATTTGCAATTAATTTCAAACCATCATATCTAAAATGGTCAGAAATGAAAAAGCTAATTTTATCGCAAAACGCAGACAGTTTTACATTATGTCATTATGAACCAACAAAAAAAGCAGAGGATGGACATAGACAGGAGAAATCATTTATTGAAGGACAGAATATGATTGCTTTTGATATAGATGATGGAATGACTATTGAGGAAGCAAAAGAGACTTTACAAGATTATACTTACATTTTATACACAACAAAATCACATCAAAAAGAAAAAAATGGTATTGTATGTGATAGGTTTAGAATTGTAATGCCAACAGAAAAAATGTATTATGTTACACCAGATCAGCATAAAATAATGTATGAAAATATTGAACAAATATTAGGAATACATTCAAATGATACTCAAACAAGAAATGTATCAAGACTATTTTATACAAATCCAAATGCAGAAATAATATATGAAAATGATGGATTAAAACTTGTTGATGTGTCATGCTGCATTCCTGATACTGAAAAATCAGAAAAAATATTACCTAATCTTCAAAATATATCAGAACAAGAAGAAATAGGAGAAATGGATAGACGAGAAGCAGGAATGTTTAAATGGGTAATAATGAACACATCAGTTGGTAACAGAAATGGAAACTTATTTAGAGCAGGAATGTTCTTTAAAGAATTAGGACAAGACTTTAAAGCAAAGTTGATATATTTAAATAATATGTTAATTGAACCTCTTAGTGAGAGAGAAATAAATCAATTAATAAGGAGCGTTGAAAAGAAATGAACACATTAGTAAAACAAGCATTAGACAATCAAGTAGGTGGTTCTCATTATATAAATATGAAAATATCACCACTTGAATATATTGAAGCAAATAAACTAGGTTTTTCAGAAGGAAACATTATTAAATATATATCAAGATATAAAGCAAAAAATGGTCTAGAAGACTTATATAAAGCTAGGCAATATTTAAGTGTAATAATCAAGAGAGAAGAAGAAAATGAAGCAAGAAACAATTAAAAAAATAGTAGATAATTGCATTATCAATGAAACAACATATGAAGATGTATTGAATATGGAAAAAGAACTAACAGAGTTTTTAGTAAAAAATAAAGCAACTGATACCATGTTTAGATATCTTCATAATGTTACAACATTTAGATTGTCAGAATTATCAAATCAACTATTAGAAAGGAAAGAATATGCCAATATACAAAACAAAAAAAAGAGACACTAGAACATATCTTGATCGAATGGAAGATGAAAAAGATAAGAAATATGAACAATATAGCAGCAAGCAAGACCCAATTAAAGAAATAATGAAATTTCAAACAGATAGACTATTGCATAATCAAGAATATGATTCAATAAATGAAGCAACATCAATTATTGAAGAAGTGCTTGAATCTATTGGATTTAATGTACCAAAAAACAAGAGACAACAATTACAAAATGAAGTGTTATCTTTTGTATCTAAAATGCAGGAATTAAATATAACAGAACCAATGAAAGAGCTAACTATACATGAAAGAATAGATGCTCATGCAGATCAAATAGTATTTAATATTGGAGCTATAATGAAACTAGGATATGATCCAACACTAGTTCTTAATCAAACAGCTAAAGAAATAAACAGTAGATTAGGTGTAATCATAGATGGTAAATTTGAGAAATACACAAAAGATCATCCAAATTATAAAGAACCATACAAGGCAGATTACACGAAAAGTAAAATAAAATAAAAGGATAAAATATGGGACGCTATATAAATGGTGATATAAATAGAAAACTATGGTTTGCAGTGCAATCAAGTGATGCAGCTGATCAATTCGGAGTAACTGGGGAACAACCAAATGAGCTTTACTATTATTTTGATGAATCAAATTTACAAGAAGTAAATGAGCAAATTGAAATATTAGAAAACGAACTTGGTGATTGGAAACAAAAACTAGATGAGTTTTTCAATAAAGTTAACGGATATAATAAGCAAATAGTAGAAGAACATGGACTTGATTATTATATGTTTGAAAAAATGATAAAACACTATGCTGATTTAGAGCTTGGGCTTGATATAAAAAAATGTATCGAAGAAAATGGTTCATGTGAGTTTACAGCAGAAATATAAGGATAACAATATGAAACATAATTATATATTTGTAAATGGAGCAACAGTTCTTGAAGCAAAAGTGTTTAATCAAGAAGGAATATTATATTGTGAATTAGGCAAAAAAATACCAAAAAAGTATAGTTTTGATATTCTTGTAAAACTAAAAGACAAAAAACAAGTAAATATTATATCAAAAGGATTAATAGTTGGTGAGGGAGTAGTATTCGAAGTAGATACTGATATAAAAAAAATTATTAAAGGATAAAAGATGAATAAAGAACCAGGTAGATTACAAATATTAAATGAAATATTTGAATCAAGACTAGAAGATTTAACGGATGAACAAAAAGAACATATATTGTTCTCAAAGTTAATGAACGAATTTCAAGAGTACACAGATGAACAACTTAAAGAATTTTACAAAAAAGGAGATTTTACAATAAAAACATTGATTTAACAGCACTCTAATGATATAATACAAATACACACAAAAAAATAAGTAAGGACAAATATGGATAAAATTCAAATTGGAGATATAATCTATTTTATGAATCAAGATGATCATATGATTGAATCTGATGAGATAGTAGAAATAACTCAAACAACAGATGGATATAAATATACAACTAAATTAGGTAAAGTATTTATTAATCCAACAGAGCTATATGCGACTAAACAAGCACTAATTAAAGCTTGGTTAGAAGCAAATGATATAACAATAGGTTTATCTTTTATAGATACTAACAATATGACAACATCAATATATGGAGAACAGTAATGACAAAACTAAAAGAGATGCAAGAACTACTTATAAATGCACTTGAAGAAATAGAATTACAAGAAAAAGATAATTCTAATGGAAAATGGAATAAAGCAAGATCAAAAAGAATAAGAACTGCTCTTACTAATATCAAAAAGCTAGTAACTCCAACAAAACAAGAACTAATAGCTCAAGATAAATAACATCTATTAGAACCAGTATTATATCTGGTTCTATAACATAAATCTACAACAAACAAATAATAAACAATACAAAAATTAAAGGATAAATTATGGCAGAACCAATAATGGTTATGGCTAAAAGTGGCCAAGGTAAAAGCACAAGCTTAAGAAATCTAAATCCAGATGAAGTGATGGTAATTCAGCCTATTAAAAAAAGATTGC
>Ga0256828_1000633_pt1 | contig 23092 bp, 17 predicted proteins | sample CV88metaG_FD_185993 | JGI IMG/M metagenome (GOLD analysis project Ga0256828, IMG submission 185993) | Hydrothermal vent microbial communities from East Pacific Rise, Pacific Ocean - CV88 | ecosystem: Environmental > Aquatic > Marine > Hydrothermal vents | place: Pacific Ocean: East Pacific Rise...
TTAGCACTATTAAATGTAAGCTTGGCTAAAATACCACTCTTCAAACGAAGGACAGCTGGCCGAGTGGTCGAAGGCGCTCGCCTGGAACGCGGGTGTAGAGCAATCTACCTAGGGTTCGAATCCCTATATGTAATATTTAGTTAAACATCGTATTTATCGAAGTTGAAATGTAGTTTATATTTTATTTATACAACATTATTATACAACATCTTAATTTTAAGATTTATTTTGTATAATTTCGTGTTCAAATCATGGAGAATTGTCCGAGTGGTCGAAGGTGCAGACCTGGAACGTCTGTTCGGTGCAAGCCGACAAGAGTTCGAATCTCTTATTCTCCACCATATTTAAGAGCTTACTTCATTAATAATCAACTTACTTCAATATCAAATAAAGAGCCTATCGCACATTTTAAAAAAATGATTGTTTTTACTTTCTGTTCTAACAGTATTTACACTTCCACCAACAAACACCATAAGAGGTTGCATAATGAAAAAGGTAAATCCACATAAAATATCAAGTTAAATAAACTTAGGGCAATTTAACAGAGTAGTAATTGCAAAAGATTTAGAAAGGTATGAGAATGAGAGAGATTTTGAGTATGAACTTGTTATTGCTGACAGATAGCGAACACACTCACATAGTCTTGTTAAAAAAATTATTAAGAAGTTCTTATTGAACCTTTGATAAAAAATACTCATAAAAATATTTGTCTTGTTCAGCCTCAACAACAAGTAAGATTTTTCTTAAAATATCTTTTTGCTGTTTTGGTAAAGAGCTATTTTTGAGTTTTCTAAACTCTGATTTTATCTCTTTATCACTCAGTTGTATTGGCTCACCTATGGAGCTATTTTTAAAAAGTTCATCATATTTAGCTTTGAGTGTTTGAAGAGCAGATTTATATTTTAAAATTAACTCATCTTTTTCTTGAAGTTGTTTTTTAAGAGATACTATCTCTTCATTTTTTGAATTGCCAAACATTAAATTAGCTCGTTTAAAATAGAGTTAAAATCATCTTCACTTGCAGTTGCTCGTACTGTATTTGATTTTTTTTGTATATCGTTATTTTTTTGTAATCTAAGAGTGGGGTTTTCTTGTGTAAGAGACTCTAACTTAACTGTGTAAAACTCAGCAGATTTTTCATCAAGTTCTTTGTCTTGTAAATGCTCTTTTAGTATTTTAATTTTATAGGGCTTGAGCTTCTCATCTAACATATCAACTTTTGGAATTGATTTACCCATTTCATAGGCTTCCATAAAGTTAGTGCTATCTCCTTTTTCATTTTCTGTAAAGATAGATTGGAGTAGATGTATTTCTCCAGTTCCTTGGTCCATAAAGATTTTTCTACCAGTTTCAAACTGTGCAGGGTTCTCATACTCCTCTCTAAATTCCGCAGGGATAACGACACCTTGTTGTGAAGCTGATTTTGTTCGCATAAGCACTCTTGATTGTAGATTACCTCTCAAGGTTGTATCAATACTCTCTGCAGTTCCGAATTGTGTTTGAAAATATAATCGTATTCCCATAGCACGACCCAGTGCTGCCAAACGGTTGATAGTAACTAAAACATTTTGAGCTTGTTTTTTATTGACACCTTTCGCACTTGCGATATTATTTAGCTCCGCATATTCATCGACAGCTAAAAAGATGAAGTTGCCAATACTCTTAAGTCTATTATCTTCCATATATGCCATTCGTGAGTCCATCTCAAGCTCAACATCTAAAATTATGTTTAAAACCTTTCTATGCTCTAAAACGACCTCTAATCGTCCATCATTTATATCTTTAAAAGAAACAAACTCAGTTCTCTTTAAATCTATCATATAACACTTTTCAAAAAGATTGAGATTGTAAAGCAACGACTTAAATATGAGCTGAAAATCGACACTTTTTCCGGCTCCTGCTTCTCCAGTCAAAAATAAATGAGTCATAGATTTCAGTGGTGTATATACTGCACCCTCTGCATTAAAGCCTAAAAATATTTCGCCTTGCTTCATATAATTTTGCCATTTAGTGCCACTTGCCATAAACTCAAAAGCATTTTTTAGTTTTGGGACTTGCTTAACTTCTACCAGTTGTTTTTTATCATTAAACTTTAAAATAATATTGTAGTTAAGATACTGTTTGATTTCTTCTATCTTTTTTGTCCATATATCACGGTTATTTAGACCTGATATATATGTGAAAAATAGTGAGGTGGTTTCTGTGTTTCCAGTTTTTTCAACAAGAAGAGAACTAATGCCTTGATTGTTCTGAAAGCCCAAAATATAGGGCATATTTAAAAGTTTATCACTCACATTTTTTAGAGCTTTGTATTTAGCCTCGAAACACTCTACTATTAAAATGAACTCTTCATTGACACTTGAAAGAGTTGATTTTTTTATGATAATCTCTAAACCGTTTTTATGACCCATCTTTGCTAACTCTAAAACTATTTTCTCTTTAAACTCAATAGGGTCTGAAATTTTTCTCTTAAATGCACCGTTTTCGTTGTTCTCGCCAATAAATGTTAAGATGTTATCATTTAGTTCATCCAAAACTAAACCATATTTATCTTTGAGTTGTATTACTAAGTCGCCTAAGCCACTTATTGAACGGTTTTTTGATAGAAAGCTATGAGCATATAATAGCTCCAAAAGCTCAAATAGAATTTTTTTCATTATTTGTCACTCCTTTACCCTTGAATTTTTTTAGAAATGTTGTAAATAAATTACTTGTTATAAGCGAAATAAGGGCATTAACCAACATAAGCACAATAAAATATTTAAAGAGTAATGCTCTATCGCCAATATTAAGAAAGTAAGATATGACTATGATTACATTTGCAAGTGTGAAAAAGTCCTCTATAAGCTCAGATATTTTATATATTTTGTCTTGTATAACTATGTATTTATTCATCATAATCTCACTTGATTGGAATTTCTATTAATAGCACTAAAATAAAAACCAAGCTAAAAGATATAATCTGTTTTATCCTTTGTATAGGGCTACCAGTAACCTTTAAATACATACCGGCACCGATTAATAGTGTATATTGATATGACCAAAAATAACTATAAAATTGCTTGTAGATGGAAAAATCTAATTTTCCCTCTCTCATTGCATAGTCGTAGCTTTGTAAAATAAAAGCATTGAGGTGTTCTCCAAGCTCATAAAGCATTGAAAAACTGCTCATAATTCTCTCATCAATTTGACCGCTTGTAAGTAGCCCTATATAGTTTATGCTGTAATGCTGATAGCCAATTACAAAATATATAAGCCCTGCAAAAATTAATACACGACCGATAAAGTCAGATAGATTACTAACCATCATTTAGCTCTATCTATTTTCTTTGTAAAATTTCAGGTATCTGTTTTGATAGTATTCAAAATCAAAATTAAACAAATACTCTATAATTTGGTCAATACCCTCTAAATGAGTTCTTAAATTTCTATCCATTGAAACGACTACACTTCTAAAAATCGCCTCTACATCTTGTATTCGCTCAATTTCGCTTTTTTCATCAAGGTCTTTTTTAGTGAGAAAATTTAGATTGTTTTTACCCTCTGTATAAAAAACATTGATTTTTTCAAATTCTGCTTTGAGTTCATTTAGTTTTATTTCATATCTAAAGCTACCATTTATAATATTGTTTAAAAATTGCATATCTTCTATATCAAGTGTGTTTTTTATGTATATGTCATCCGAGTTACTAAGTTTTAAAATTATTTTTGCTTTACTTTCAATCTCATCAAAGGCACTCTGTTTTGTGCTTAATGAGTAGATGTAGTCTCCTAACTCTTCTATATCATCATTTAACTCTACATAAAAGTGATTGATAAATTTTCGTGCCTCTTGAAGTGACTTATAGTCAGTAGTTTGTCTATATTTATTGATGTCAAACTCATACTCTTTTAATGCCAGTTTTTGTTTTGCTGTTGCCATTGATAACCCTTTATAATTTTATGCTATTTTTAAATTCATCATCTGTATCAGTAGAAAGTGCGAAAGCAGTCATTTTTGATACATTAAATTTTATATCTATCATCTCTTTATGCTCACAATAGATAGAAAATTGCTTATACTTTAAAAAATTATTTTGTAATGTATTGATATGAACTGTAAGTAACTCTTTTATCTCATTGATTTGAAACTCTATATCTTCTAAAAATTCATAAAATTTTAGGTCAGTAGAAAAATCACTTATATTTTTTAGTTTATTTTTTAATTCATCGACTACATCAATAAAGCTTACATAATCTTCATTGACTTTATTTGTCAAAGTTTTTGATGTCTCATTTAGCTCTGCAAATAGGTTATTTGCTAATTCAACATCTTTGATAGATACTATATTCGTTTCTAAGTAGTCAATCTGCTCTACATCAAGAGAGTAAGCATTATTTTTAACTATCTCGTATGTTAAACCGAACTCCTCAATATGCTCAATATTTTTTCTAAGATGAAAACTTGTGTCATCAACTAAATTTTTATATAGCTTGTTAATTGTGTTGATACTATGTTTCATTAACTCTAACCGTTCATTATTTTCCATTTTTAAATGCCTCCATTTCATTAAACTCCAAGTCGAGTAAATCGTAAAAAACTTTTGACCTCTTTTCTTCAACTGTATTTTTATATAGATTTAAAAGTGCTCTAAAATCATCAAGTATGTCTAAGTCTCTTTCATCCATTTTAAAGTCGATTAACTCTGTTAAAGAGTTTTCAAGTAGGTCTAATGCTCTCATATTTAAACCTATTTAATCACTTCAGGAAGTGCCTCAGTATTGTAATAAGTTACATAATCCATAGGATAGATTTTTAACTCTTTGAGTAAAACTTTTTTGTTCTCCATAGGCTTGATTTGCTCTAATTTGAAGCCTTTGAGTTTGACTGTTTTTATATCAAGCTTTTTTCCATCCATTACAGAGACTTGTATTTTCACTTCATCAATCGTTCGACCCTCTTTATCAGTCATCTGAACAACATTATGCACATCCATAACACCAGTTGAGTCAAGCTCAAATATTGGCTCATCAGTTGGCTTTGCTTCTTTAAAATCTATTGCTGAGTAAAACTTTTTAAACTCTACTTTTATCTCTTTAGCACCAGTAAATGTAAAGTTTTTACCTATCATCTTGTCTAAAGCTTCCTCTGAAACCTCTTTATGCACTCTGATAGTTTGTTTATCAAACAAGCCATTATCTTTTTTAACTAATGTCTGTATTTGAAAATTGCTTTTATCAACCGGAGTTTCTTTTGTTTTTTCATCATATTCGCCTCGACCATATTCGTAACCAAGTACCGTTGCCGTGATTTTTAAAGTTGTCTCAAATTTTCCTATTTTCATATTTAGCCTTTTAGATTTAATTTTGAACTTTTTCAGTTCTATATGAATTATAATAAATATTTTAAGTTTTTTTAAGTTTTTAAAAGAATTTAACAATTTAGTGATTTTGTAATCTATTTTGCAGTTCATCAAAAGAGATTTTTTCAAAGTAATAAGCCTCATAGTCTTCGTTTTCAAAACTTTCTTTAAATGCTAAAAAATAATCTGCATTAACTGTTTGAGCTTCAAAGTTTCCTTTTTCGTAAATAGATGTAAAAATATCATAGTGACTTGCCTCATAATGTTCAATTTGAGTTAAAAACTCTTTTAGAGCAAAAGAGGAGTCTAATATCTCTTGTGGAGTTAATTTTGCAGTATATTTTTTGTTAAAATTTTGTTGCTCTTGTTTTGTCATACCTTTATAATTTTGAGCTTTCTGAAAAGACTGATATTGTGCCTCTTTTTGCTTTGCTAATATGCTAACTTTTTTGTTGTCTTCATTAAGTTTATATGCTAAGTTTTGGTTTAAAAGCCTTGTATCTGCTTTTGCATTAGTGAGTTTTTTTACAGTTGCAGTTGTAATATAATCATCAATAGTTAAGCTAAGGAGTTCATCTATTGAGCTTTTTGTGATATTGATATTTTTTAAACTTATGTAGCTATCTATCTGCTTATAAATTTCATCGAGATATAGACCAAAGGCAGGTTTAGAATTGTCGTGCTTTTCTTTTAGTTTGCTGTTTAAAAAGTTGTAAAATTTTTCGTGTGTGTTAAAAATCCCTATGTCATCATCACAGATAGGTATAAAAATATTTTTTGAGCTATGTTTAGATACAAGCTGTTTTATTTTCTTCTTGTAGTAGTCCTTAGTTTTTATAGCTTCAATATCTTCTTTAAACTCCTCATTAATGAGCTTTATTAAAGAGTTATAATCTATACTTTTAACTTGTTCTTCTTCATAAGTAAATTTAAAAATACCTTTTTTAACTAACTCCTCAAAAGTATAATAAAGTGGAATATCGAGTGACTTATAGTATTTAAGAAGCAATGAAAAATTCTTGTTTAAAAACTTATATATGATGTCGATTTTTTGCTGATTTATGCTGTTATATTGTGATGATGTAAAAAATCGTATCTTACTGAAGTAATGGCGATAGTGATTGGCTATATTTTCATACTCATTATCTTTGGACTCCTCATCATCTTTAATATTCTTTGTAAGATATTTACTGATGTAGGTCACTGCTGAACTTTCTGTGACTGTTTGTAAATCTTGATGTTCATCAACTAATTCAAAATGCTTAATAGTGTTTTTATACACACTATAAAAAATACCTGCAAACTCTTCATCAATCCAATAAAGACCGTGTAAGTGTCCTTGTAACTGTTTGAATGGCTCTAAAACACGGATTTTATTAATAATTTTTTTACCGTGTTGCTTTTCATACTCCTTGAGTGTCATTGAATAGACTTTTTTGATATATCTTGAAATTTTCTTATTGAGATGGTTTGCAAAATATCGCTCTATTTCAGAGAGTTTTTTTAAGCCTAACTCTATGCCTTCATCAAATTCAAGATGATTATAGGCATACTTTTTATTAAGATAGAAATTCTTTCTCTCATAAGTTTTTGGAGCATTTTTTTTCATAATAAATTTTTGATATATGCTTGGAAGTGTCCAAGTGATGAACTTTTTAGTTCGTTCTTGGTTTGTATAGTCAAGATAATAAACTTTACTTAATACCTTATAGCCATAAAGGCGGTCTTGATTTTTAAGGTATTGCCCCTCAATTTGCTCATTAATAGTAAGTTTTATCTCTTCATTTTTGTTTTGATAGTAGTTTAGGTTCTCTTCAAATTTAAAGCGACCGTTTGTATAGTTGCTTGAGTAAAATTCGCCAGTTTTATTATTGTATGATTGAGATATATTGCAGATAAAGTATCTTAGGTTGGCTGTTGATTTTAAAGCATATCTTCTCTTCATTTTATCAAGTAAGCCTGAGTAGGTAAGATGTTTATATTTTTTAGTTGTTGTAAGCTCTTGTGAGATATTTGATACTCTTCGCTCTTGAAGCTCTGATAGTTTGCTTTGCAATTTTCATCCTTATTACATTGTGTGTAATACAGTATAAGAATTTTTTAAGCTTTTAAATTTAATTTGGTCTGCACTTCTTTAAAGATGGACAAGGTGAGTTCGCTCCGCTCACTTTTCGTTTCTCTATTTGTGGGATGTGTTCGCTATTTTACCGCTTCGCTAAATAGCGAGACAATGCCCAAAATAATGAAACATTTTATATCTTCTTTTCTTTTTAATTTTTGCTTTGCAACAGAGTAATAACACTCTCAAAAATCTTTAATATCATCCTGATAAGTTCGGGTTTTCTGTCATTTCATTTTATAAAACTATTTTTTGATACTAAATTGAAATTTGGAGAAATTTACATTTTATTTTCAGAAAAAGTTTAATCACTACATTCTTAGAAAAACCCCGATGAACTCAAAAGGAAGATAAGTCTTTTAAAGATTTAGAGAGAGTTTTTATTAATCTTAAAATTAAAAAAAAGAAGATTAGAAGACCCCTCAAAATCTTAAAAAAAGATAATTTTATATTTAAGGATTTAGTTATGAAAAGAGCAGAAATTACAGAGCAGTTTAAAGACTTAGAGGGCATTAATGAGGCTAAGAAAGTTTATAAAAAATTAGCGAAACAATTACACCCTGATATGGGCGGAGATACAGAAGATTTTAAAGCACTCAATGAAATTTATAATGATTTTATAGAACATGGACTTGTGTTTGATAAAGACAGTGAGATAGATTTAGAGTTAGAAAAAATTATATCTCATATTTTACATTATGAAAATATAGTTATTGAAGTAGTTGGTTCTTGGATTTGGGTCAGTGGCGATACTAAAGAGATAAAAAGTCATTTAAAAGAGCTTGGTTTTAAATGGGCAAAGAAAAAAGTGATGTGGTTTTATGGCGAGATGAAAAGTCGAAATCCGAAACAAAAATCTATGGATGATATAAAAGCGAAGTATGGATGTATGACCGTTCAAACAAAGGGAAGAACGAAAATAACAGCATAAATTTCATTTATGTTGTTATAAAATGAAACTATTATAAGAAATATTTAAGTTTTCTTGAAAATGTATTTTTTTATTACTATTATTAGATATAATAACTAACATTAAAGCATAGGGAGTTCATTATTAATTTTACTCAATACCACTCAAAATATTATGCTGAACTCTTAACACTACAAAATAGTGCTAATTCTATTGACAGACTGTCTCAGTCAATCTTTAATGCTCAGATAGACTTGAATCCCCATCAAGTTGAAGCAGCTCTGTTTGCCTTTAAATCGCCTTTATCAAGTGGTGTTATATTAGCTGATGAAGTTGGTCTCGGTAAAACTATTGAAGCTGGTCTTGTTCTTACTCAGTATTGGAGTGAGAGAAAAAGAAAAATTATTATCATAGCACCATCAAGTCTTAGAAAACAGTGGTCTATGGAGTTAAAAGAGAAGTTCTTTTTAGATAGTTTTATTTTAGATGGTAAGAGCTACAAAGAAGAAGTAGCCAAAGGTAACAAAAATCCGTTTGAGCAAAAAGAAAGAATAGTTATTACTTCTTATCAGTTTGCTTCAAGACATAGTGAAGCTATATTCTTAGCAGGTTTTCAACTATCGGTTATAGATGAAGCTCATAAAATGCGAAACTACCATCGTGGTGAAAAAGCAAAAATGTCATTTGCTATTGCTAATGCTCTAAGAGATACTAAAAAGATTTTACTTACTGCTACACCACTTCAAAACTCTTTACTTGAAATCTTTGGTCTTGTAAGTGTTATAGATGATTTTGTATTTGGAGATAAGAAGTCTTTTCAAAAGCAATTTTCTTCTACGACCTTAACTACAAGTGATATGAACGACCTCAAAGAGAGACTAAAACCAATAGTAAAAAGAACTCTTAGAAAAGATGTAGTGGAGTATATTAACTACACAAAAAGAATACCAATAGTTGAAGAATTTACACCAAGTAAAGAAGAAGTTGCTCTTTATGACTTAATCTCTGATTTTTTACTTAATGAAGATTTATTCTCTATACCTTCAGCACAAAGAAGCCTTATCACTTTGGTAGTTAGAAAATTACTTGCTTCATCTACTACTGCCATTATGGGAACTTTAGATACTTTAATCAAACGACTTAGAAAAATGGTTGTTGAGAAAAGAATAACTGGGGAAGATTTAGAGCTTATTACTGAGGATGAAGATGAACTTGTAGAAGATTATCTTGAAGAAGAAACTGAAAATAAGCCAGACACAGTGTTTGAAGAAGTTAGATTACTTGAAGAAGATGTTGAAGCTATTGAAAAAGAGATTGAAGAGCTTGAAACATTTATAGAGTTAGCAAAGACAATAGAGATAGACACTAAGGCAAAAGCTCTTTTAAGTGCTTTAACAAAAGGTTTTGAAGCTCAAGAAATTCTTGGTGTAAAAGACCAAAAGGCAATTATATTTACAGAGAGTAGAAGAACTCAACAGTTTTTATTTGAATACCTTGAGCGTAATGGATTTCTTGATAAAGTTGTATTGTTCAATGGAACAAATACAGACCCTAAATCAAAAGAGATTTATAAAGCTTGGTTAGAGAAGCATAAAGATAGCGATAGAGTAACAGGCTCAAAAACTGCTGATATGAAACAAGCCATAGTGGATTTTTTCAAAGATGAAGCTTCTATTATGATAGCAACAGAAGCAGGAAGTGAGGGTATAAACTTACAGTTTTGTAATATGCTTATAAACTATGACCTACCTTGGAACCCTCAACGAATAGAGCAAAGAATAGGTAGAGTTCATAGATATGGACAGAAATTTGATGTAGTAGTTATAAACTTCTTAAATAAGAAAAATGCTGCTGATAGACGAGTATATGAGCTATTATCAACTAAGTTCAATCTCTTTGAAGGTGTATTTGGGGCTTCTGATGAAGTGCTTGGAAGTATTGAAAGTGGTGTTGATTTTCAAGAAAGAATACTGAAAATATATGAAACTTGTAGAGATGATAAAGCCATAGAAGAAGCCTTTAATAAGCTTCAAGATGAGATGAGTGAGAAGATAGAAGAAACAACTCTAAAAACAAGACAATCCCTCTTAGATAACTTTGATGAAGATGTTCATTTAAGGCTTAAAGATACAGAGCTAAGAAGTAATGAGACAGTAGATAGATTTTCAAGTGTTTTCTGGGATATTACAAAAGCAGAACTCAGTGATATAGCTACATTTGATGATGACAAAAAAGAGTTTGAATATAGAGGTAATCACTACCAACTTATATCAGCTTCAAAAACGAACCCAAATCAAAATGCTCATACTTATAGACTAAATAGCTCACTTGGAGAAGAAGTAATCAATAGAGCTAAACAAAGAGAGTTAAAACAGACTAAACTTATCTTTGACCTCACTCATAACAAATACAAAATATCTGTTCTTGATGCCTACAAAGGCAAGATAGGTTTTCTAAAAGCTACAAAAGTATCTATACAGTCTTATGATTTAGAAGAGTATGTAATCATTACAGCACTTACAAGCGATTATAAACTGCTAAACGAAGAAGTAGCTACAAAACTACTATCTCTTGAAGCTACACTGGGTACAAAGGTAAATATAGATACTAATGACGCAGAAAAATTAGAGTATGAATACCTCAAGCAAAAAGATATAATTCTACAAGAAAATGAAATTACAAATCAAACTCACTTCATAAACCAAAGCACCAAACTTCATAAGTGGGCTGAGGATAAATTAGCAAGTATTGAAAAAGAGCTAAAAGATACAAAGGCTAAAATCAAAGAGCTAAATCGCCAAAGTATAAACACTGAAAACTTAGCAGAACAAACAGATATACAGCTTCAAATAAAAGCACAAGAGAAGAAAAGAAGAAAGATACAAAGAGAGATTTTTGATATTGAAGAAGAGATTGAAGAACAAAGGGATGAGTTGATAGAAGAACTTAAAAAAGCAAAAGAACAAACGATTACAACTAATGAATTATTTACAATACAATGGGAGATTATATAGATGGCACAAACTGAAAATCAAAAGAAACTACTAAAAATACTAAACGAGATATTCCAACTTGACCAGAGTGATTTAGACTTTGGTATCTACCGTATTATGAATACTAAGAGCAAAGAGATACAAGAGTTTTTAGAAAATGATTTAATCACAAGTGTAGCGAATGCTTTTAGCTCAAATGATAATAACTCTATACAAAAAGAGTTAGATGAAGCGATACAACAAGCACAGTCACTTGGAGCAGACCCAGAAACACTTCCAAAGGTAAAAGAACTTAGAGAACAGTTATCTTCAACTACATCTTCTAATAACCTTGAAAATGAAGTATTTTCTCACTTAGCAAACTTCTTTAAGAGATACTATAAAGATGGAGATTTTGTAAGCCTTAGAAGATACAAAAAAGATACTTATGCCATACCTTACGAGGGCGAAGAGGTAAAACTTCATTGGGCAAATAGCGACCAATACTATATAAAAAGTGGAGAGTATTTTAGAGACTATACTTTTAGAGTAAATGGTAAAACTATACACTTAAAACTTAGTGATGCCGAAACAGAGAACAATAACAACAAAGCAACAAGCGATAAAGAGAGAAGATTTGTAATTGTAGAAAGTAATCCTTGTGAAGTGATAGAAGATGAGCTATACATAAACTTTGAGTATAAAGCCATAGGTAAAGAGAACCAAGATAAACTAAATGAAAAAGCAATAGCGAAAGCACTTGAAAGTATTGAAGACTTAGACTTCATAACAGCACTCAATACTTTAGCACCAACAGAGAAAAATAAAAAAAGAACTATTTTTGAGAAGCACTTAAAAAGCTATACAAGTAGAAACTCTTTTGACTATTTCATACACAAAGATTTAGGTGGATTTTTAGGTCGTGAGTTAGACTTCTACATAAAAAATGAGATGTTGTTTTTAGATGACATTATGGACAGTCCTATCAAGTATGAAGAAGTTATGGGTAAGATAAAAATCTTCAAAGAAGTATCTCAAAAAATTATAGCATTTCTTACTCAACTTGAAGAACTTCAAAAGAAACTATGGGAGAAGAAAAAGTTTGTTATAGAAACTAACTACTGTATAACTCTTGATAAAATTGATGAAGATTATTATGAAGAAATATTTGCTTGTAAAGAGCAGTTAGCAGAGTGGAAAGAACTTTTTGATGTAGATGTTCAAAGTGTTGAAGACTTAAAAGAAGAAAAGTATTTAGTTTTAGACACTAAGTTTTTTGATATGAAGTTCAAATATAAACTTCTAAGTGAGTTTGATAATCTTGATGAAGATATAGATGGAGTGCTTATCAACAGTGAAAACTTTGGAGCATTGAATTTACTTCAAGATAGGTATAAAGAGCAAGTAAAAACTGTATATATTGACCCACCATATAATACTGGAAATGATGGATTTTTATATAATGATACATATCAACATAGTTCTTGGATGAGTTTTATGTATGATAGGTTGGCTTATGCTAAAGAATTATTGAGTAATGATGGAATATTATTTAGTAGTATAGATGATAGAGAGTTTAGTAACTTAAATTATATTATTAATAGTGTATTAGACAGTAAAAATCAAATTTCTAATTTAATTTGGAAAAAAAAGAAACAACCATCATTTTTATCTCAAGTAGCAACTGTAACTGAATATGTTTCTGTATATGCCAAAAAGAAAGAATTGATAAAAAAATTGTCAATTGATAAAATTTCAGATACTACAAAACGAGTTGATAATGCCAGTAATGGAATTTCTGAACGAATTATTGAAGCTGGAATAAAGTGTAAAAGCATTACAGATGGTGTTATAAAAAAAGGTATTTATCAGAATAAAACAATGAATACTGAATTTTTAGATGATGTATATGTAAAAGATGGAATTACTCAAAATTCCTTTACGGCAAAAGCTAATTTTAGAAATAAACAAGAGGATATTACTAAATTTTGTTTAGAAAAATTATTATTTTTAACTGAAAAGAATTCTTTTAGAAGATATACCTCAGAAGAAGAAAAGAATAAAAACAAATCAATAACAAACTTACTATTAGATTGGGGAGACAATCAAGATAGTAATAATGAAATGTTAAATATTTTTGGAAATACTTCAAGTTTTTCATATCCAAAACCCACACAACTTATTTCTAATTTAATTAAATCTACCCTATACAACGAAGGTATATTTTTAGATTATTTTGCAGGTTCAGGGACAACAGGACACGGTATCATTAACTTAAATCGTGAAGATAATGGGAAAAGAAAATACCTTTTAGTGGAGATGGGCGAATACTTTGAAAGCATTACAAAACCAAGAATACAAAAAGTAATCTACTCAGACAGTTGGAAAGAAGGAAAACCAACTACTAAAAATGGTGTATCTCAAATCTTCAAATATTTCAAACTTGAAAGCTATGAAGACACTCTAAATAACCTTGAATTCAAGAAGACAAAAGAGCAAGATGAAGCATTAGATTTATACGGAGAAGCTAAAGAGGATTACATACTAAACTACTCTTTAGATGTAGAGAGCCAAAGCTCACTTCTAAACATAGATACTTTTAGCACTCCGTTTGACTATAAACTCAAAATAGCTACTTCAAGTGTTGGAGAAACAAAAGATACAAATATTGACTTAGTAGAAACATTTAACTATCTTTTAGGTCTTGTAGTCAAACGAATAGAACTACTAAAAGGTTATCTTGTAGTTGAGGGACAAAACCTCAAAAAAGAGAAAATCCTTATTATTTGGAGAAATGGGCAAAGTAGTGATGAACTAAACGAGTTCTTCAAAAAAATGGATTGGTCAGTATATGACAGAGAGTTTGACACTATCTATGTAAATGGCGATAACAACTTAGATAACCTAAGACTTGATGAAGACCACTTCAAAGTGAAGTTAATAGAGCAAGAGTTTAAGAAATTGATGTTTGGAAGCTAAAGTTTTATATGAATAACTTTATACAAAGAACCTACATTGATAATAAAACTAACGAACAGTTAGACTTTGAGGGTGTCTTAGCTAATCATAATATATCAATTATATTAGGAGAACCATCATCAGGAAAGACATACCAACTTGAAGAATATCATAGAGTAAATCCTACTGATAGTGTTTTTGTTGAGTTGATATTTTTAGATGAAACTATTACTCTTGATACTAAAGTTGTATTACTGGACTCAATTGATGAAGCATTGTCAAAAAATGATAGTGATAAGGCTTTAAAAAGAACATTAGTAAAATATATCCGTGATTGTAGAACTATTAATCCAAATGTAAAGTTTGTAATTACTTGTAGATATGTAGAATGGAAAGAAAGCTTTGAAGAAGCCTTGAAGTCAATTGATAAAGAGTTAAAAGTATTTTATATTGAAGATTTAACAACAGATAATATCAATAATCTTTTAGAGCAAAAAAGTATAGATAGAAAAGAATTTTGGACTTTTATAGAGGAAAACTATTTAGAAAATCTTTTAAAAAATATAATGATGGTTTTACATTTAATTGAAAATTTTAATGACTATAAAGGGAAGGAATTAAAGTATTCAAAAATTTATCAAGAAATTATAGAACGACATATATTAGCTGAGACTGAGAATGAAAGAAAAAAACAATTAGCTAAACTACCACTAATAGAAATACTTAAAATTTCCTCATCTATTGCCATTTATATGACACTTAATAGAACACGAACTATATCAATTGAAGATATTAATAAACTTGCTAATGAACTTTATATCTTAGATAGTATTGAAATTACTGGAGAAAAATTAAATATAGTGTTTGACACTGCTTTATTTAGTGGAGATAGAGAACATATAAGATTTTTTCACAAATCTATTCAAGAGTATTTAACAGCATATTTTATTAATACTAAGCAACTTGATATTTTTACAATAAAAAATATTTTTGCTCATGAATATGGATTTTATGAGGAATTTGAAGAAGTGATAATATATCTAACAAATATAGAAGAAAAATTCTTTAAACACTTTATAGAATTCGACCCTCTTATTTTTAGAAGACATCCTTATCTATCTAAAGAAGAACAGAACTCATTACTAATAGCTATGCTAACATTATTACAAAAAGAGAGACAGAAAGCTTGGTCTAAATGGGAGTATATAGAAGATAGTTCATTAACAAGGTTTGGTTTAGTAGAAAACATAGCACCAATTATAAAAGAAAATATAGATATAAAAAAAATAAACAGAGAGTTATTTGTATATTTAAAAAGCTTACTTGTAAATAACTATTCAGTAGAGCTTGAAGATATAATATTTGAAGTATTAGAAAATCTAAAATCTAATAAACGGCTTTGTATCACTTATATAGATATACATAGAATTGATAATTTAAACTACAATAAAAGGCTGTTTCATTTTATTGTTGAAAATGATTTAATTGACTATGAAGAGAATTATTTATATTTAGATATATTTGACACTCTGTATAATGAAATTGAATTTAAAGATTTGATAGTCTTAGTTAAACACTTCTCTTTATATGACAAGCATAGATTACTTGAAATAAAAATTGATGATACTTTATTTTGGTTAAAAGATATAATTGAAAATTACAATAAAAGAAATAAAGAATACTCTGATGAGCAAATAAGTTTTTTAATATTTTTGGTGCTAAAAAGCTATAAAGATTTAGTAGATAAAAGTATCTTAAGTACAATTGTTAAATTTATTGAAGATAATTATATACATATCCACTTTGATGTTTCAGATTATGACAAAGGAAATTATACTTTAGATTTCAATGATATAAAAGATGATTTTTGGAAGTGTTTCTTTACTCAATCATTAGATAATAGACACCTTGGGAATATATTAGACCTAATGAAATTTTATAATTTAGATATAGCAGATATTAAAGCTGTGTCTTTGATATATAAAATTGAAGATTATAAAGATTATTACATATATTTTAGAACAAGAATAAAAGATATAGATACTTTTCTAATGGAAAATGCTGAGTTTAAAACTTATATGGAAGATATGTGGGAAAGACATAGGAAGCAAGATGAAGAAAGAGAAAGAGAGTGGGAAGATAGAGACTGGAAAAAGGAACAAAATAAAAAGAAGGAACAAGAACTAAAGATTTATAATAAATCAATTTTTTCATTAAAAACTAAAGAAGATATATTAAATATTTATTTAATTGCCAGAAAAAGAAATGATAGAGAGAATAAAACCTATGATAAGCTAACTAAAGATTTAGGTGTTAAATATAAGGTTTTTATAGACTTAGTAAAAACAGAATTTAAAAATGATATTTTATATTTAGATATTGAACAAAATATACGAAAACATAGTATCTTTTATTTTAGTATGTTATTTGATTACCTATTTTTATATATTTCTAATGATGAAATAGAAGAATTAATAAGTAGTGATGAAGAATATAAAAAACTATTTTGGCATACACTTAGTAATAGACATTTGTCAAAGAATTATTTTTTACATATATCAAATATTAATTTGGAAAATCTAATCTCAATATCAATAGAAATGTTTAACTCATCATTGAAACTTTATGATAATAAAAAATCTTTATTGGACTATCAACTTATAGATTTATTTAAAAAGTTAAATATATTTGATAAAGATAATTTGAGCAGTTTGATTAAAGAAATTAGAAATGCTATATCTTTATATTATACTGATTTAGAAGAAGATGATAAGAATTACTTAATTGAATTTTTATCTATTGATAACTCTAATTATGACTTTATCAAAGAAATACTTTTAAAAGATAAAGATAATTTTACAATTTATTTTAAAGCATTATTGTTAATAGATATAAATCGTGCTATAAATGATTATATTGATAATTTTTATCCAAAAAGTCATAGCCGTATTGTATTCAAAACTACTGGTTCAGTTGATATTATGAAACAAATATCTCATAATAAATTTGATGTATTAGATATTAATCCAAAACATAGACAATGCTTTCAGAGTTTAATGAATATGTTGTATTCTCAATATCACGATAGAAGTATTAGTTATTCAGAAATAAATGATGATAATTTGAAATTTATATTAGAACAATATTTTGATTTTTTTAAAGAATATTATCATCCTAAAGGAACATTTTCTCCTGGAATATATGATAATATGAATGATATAATAAATAGGATATTTAATACTTTTGATGCCAATGAAGATAAAATAAACTTACTTGAAGAACTAAAAGATAATCCAAATATTAGACTACAAACAAGAGTTAAAAGACAATTAGAAATTTCATATAATTTAAAGTTGAAAAATAGAGGATTTGATAATGAATATTATAAAAATATTTTTAATAAGGAAGAAGTAATGGGAGATAAGAAAATCATTAATAACTATGGTCAATATGTTGAAGGCGATAACAAAGGAGAGATGAACCAAGAAAATACTTCTACTGAAAATTATTACCTTAATGAAGAAGAAAAAAATTGGTATGACAATTGGATGGTTAAATTTATATTAGCTATTACAGTTACTGTTGTAGGCGGTATTATTTTAAAGATGATAGGAGGAGAATAAGTTAATGAAATTCAATGAAAAATTAGTATTAAACTCTTATCTATTATCTCTCTTTGGAGTAAGTAGTTTTGAAGAGTTAGCAAAAGACTTAAAAGCTTCACGACTTGAAGACCTTGATGAAAATGACAACTCACTTTTCTATCACGAGTTAAAAGATAAGCTCATAAGCACACATAAAATTATAAGTGATGATAAGCTTTTAGAGTATGATGAAAATATTGTAAGACACACTAAAACTATGGGTCGTGGCATCAAATGGAAATATTTCCAATACTTATCACTACTGTTTGTAGAGATTTACTTAGATAAATACTTTGATGATAAAGAACAACTACTTGAAGACTTGAATGCCCACCTCAAAGAGTTCAATACTAACATAGATAATAACAAAGAGAAGCTCACTGAGTATAACAATACAGAGTTAAATAAACTTGCTTTATATAATGCTACTGGCTCAGGTAAAACACTGTTACTTCAAATGAATTTACTACAATTTAACCACTATACTAAGGGTAAAATAAAGATTAATAAGACTGTTCTCATTACTCCAAATGAGGGGTTGTCAAATCAACACCTTGAAGAGTTTCAAGCTTCAAATATAGAAGCAGAGATATTCTCAAAAGATAGTAAAGGACTTTTTGAAAGTAATGCTATTGAAATTATTGAAATAACAAAACTTGGAGAAGAAGCAAGTGGAGATGGTAAAACAGTAGCCGTTGATAGTTTTGAAGATAATAACCTTGTGTTTATAGATGAAGGACACCGTGGTAGTAGTGGAGATATATGGAAAACAAACAGAGATAAACTCTCAGCGAATGGTTTTGCTTTTGAATACTCAGCAACTTTTGCCCAAGCCATAAACAGTAGCACAGGAACAAAGAGAAAAGAACTTGAAAATGAGTATGCTAAGGCTATCATCTTTGATTATAGTTATAAGTATTTTTACAACGATGGCTATGGTAAAGACTACTCTATACTAAACCTTAGTGAAGATAGTGAAGATATAAAACAAACATACTTAACAGCTTCACTTCTTAGCTTTTATCAACAGATGAAGATATATGAAAGTTCAAAGAGTTTGTTGAAACCTTATCATATAGAAAAACCTCTCATGGTGTTTGTTGGTGGAAGTGTAAATGCTGTTAGAACAGAAAGCAAAAAACAAGTATCTGATGTTGTAGATGTATTACTGTTTATTGATGAGTTTATCAAGAGTAAAACTGAGAGTATCGCAAATATAGAAAAGATTTTGAGTTTTGATAGTGGTCTTCAAACTACAAAAGGTGTAGATATATTTGAAAACAAGTTTAGTTTTTTAGAAAATACACACCTAAATGCTTCACAACTTTTTGATGATATGCTGCATATAATATTTAATGCTTCTAATGGAATGCTTCATTTAGAAAATCTCAAAGGTGTAGATGGAGAGATAGCACTTAAAATTGGAGAGAATGAACACTTTGGTGTTATCAATGTTGGAGATAGCGATAAACTTGTAAAGATGTGTGAAGCTAATGGTATCACAGTAAGCAGTAGAGATTTTTCAAGCTCACTTTTCAAGACCATCAATGACACTAATTCAAACCTAAATATGCTTATAGGTTCAAAGAAGTTTAGTGAAGGTTGGAGTTCTTGGAGAGTATCTACTATGGGGCTTATGAATGTTGGTAAAAAAGAGGGTTCTCAGATTATCCAACTTTTTGGTCGTGGAGTTAGACTTAAAGGTTATAACTTTTGCTTAAAAAGAAGTAGAGCGATTAGAGGTAAAGAGTTAGAAAGAAAGTATCAAGCCGTTGAAACACTTAATATCCTTGGACTAAAAGCTGATTATATGAAAGCCTTTAAGGACTACCTAAAAGATGAGGGTGTTCCTACTGATGAAAGAGTAGAATTTATTCTACCTTTGATTTATGATAAGAGCTATAAAACTAAAAAACTAAAAGTATTAGATATACAAGAGGGTAAAGACTTCAAACGAGAAGTGAAGCTTGATTTAGAGTATAGCGATGTTAGAGGTATCAGTAAAAAAGTAGTGTTGAGCTTGTATAAACAAGTGGATATATTAGAGAGTGAAAGTAGAACTGGCAACAAGTATGAACTGAACACTGAGATACTTCAAAAGGAACACTTGAGCTTTGTAAATATAGATAATATATTTTTCGCACTTCAACAGTTCAAAAATGAGAAGAGTTGGAGTAATCTAAATATATCTAAGGCTAATATAGAAGATTTACTTGATAGAAAAGATTGGTATAAACTTTATATTCCAAAAGATGATATGAAAGTAAATAGCTTTAAGAACCTTGCTAACTTTGAAACTATTATGATTACACTACTTAAAAAATATATGAAGTCATTTTACGAGTATAAAAAGAGTGAGTGGGAGAGCCAATTTTTAGAATATAGAGAATTGGACGAGACAAGAGACACAGCAAACTTAATAGATAACTATACCATTACAGTGGAAGATAAAGAAACAGAGCTTATAGATAGGTTAGAAGCTCTTAGAACTATGCTTGAGAGTGGTGTAATAGATAATGCTGAACTTCATAAGCTATCTAAGAAGAATTTCAGTGCTTTTTCATTTGATAAGCACTTATACAACCCTCTTGTATTCAAAGACAAAGGCGAAACAGCTTTACAAATAAAACCAATAGAGCTAAATGATGGCGAAAAAGATTTTGTAGAAGATTTAGATAGTTACTTAAAACGAAATAGCTCAACTTATGAAGATACAGAGATATACCTACTTAGAAATCAAAGTAAAACGGGTCTTGGATTTTTTACAGAGGGTAATTTTTATCCAGACTTTATTATGTGGATAAAAAGAGATGATAAGCAATACATTAGTTTTATAGACCCTAAAGGCTTGGTAAATCTAAACACAAAAGATGACCCAAAAATCAATTTATCTACTAAGATAAAAGAGATAGAAGAAAAGCTTAACGATGAAGATGTAATACTAAACTCATTTATAGTATCAGTAACTCCATACGGTGTAATAAAATGGGTTCAAGATACATTAGAACAATCAGAGTTAGAAGATAAAAATGTGCTGTTTCAAAAAGATGATAAGAACGGTTATATTAGTAAGATGTTTAATAAAATACTATTGTAGAAAGCTATACTTTTTGTAACTTTTTTTGTTATTTGAAAGAATGAAAAACAACTATGTAGAAACTGTTAAATACTTAAATGTACATAATAAGCCAGTTGATGCAAATGAGTCTATTGTTATTGATATTAACAATACAAAACTTAACAAAGATTTTTCATATCTTATTAATGAAATGGAAGTTGTTACTGAACTTGAAAAAGGCGATAGTGTAAATATTTAGAGAATTGAATAGTTAGGTTATGATATATCTAATAATAAGGAACGAATGTTAGCAATTTTTGAGAGTAATAATATTTTTTATGAGTATATGACATATGAAAATTTTATCCCGAAGAAGATGGCTATCGAGTTAAAATATAATGAGGGATAGGTTTTTAAAAGGGTATCTCTCCATTCTCATCATATTTTAATTCATCAGAAGAAGATATATTGTCACTCATAATAGCTTTTACATCCATAAATAATCCAATTCCATCTTCATCACTATTTTCAAACATTTTATCAACTTCATTTGATTGCCTTATTAATAAATCATTTTCTGCAGTTAATGTAGTGTCAGAGAGTTTATTAAGTGTTAATCTTATTTCTTCCGTATCTGTCTTAACATAAATTAAGGTTGATTCTAAAGAGCTGTGGTTCATATAAGTCTTTAGTTCGGGGAGACTTAGGTGTTTTGCTAATTCACTTGCACGAGTATGTCTTAAAGTATGGAAATTAACTACATTATTTATTCTATCATCTTCACTTGTTTTATCAAGTTTTGAATTAAATAGTTTGTCACAAGTTTGAAAAAATTCATAGGGAATATTTCTCATAGCTGTTTTTTTATAAAATGAAGTTCTTTGTGGTTGAATAATATAATCATCTTTTTCACATTTAACTTTTTTAATTAAATCTACAAAAAATTGAACATAATTTTCAGAAAAAGGTATTTCATAAGTCTTGTTAGATTTATAATTATTTAATTTTATTAAACAGTTTTCTAAATCTATATCCTTCCTCTTGATTCCGAGTACAGTTTTAGCCCTGCAACCTGTGATTAATGCGATTTTAGCACAATAAAAAGCATTATACTCTTTTAATGTTTGTAACTCGTCTAATAAGAGATTTTGTTCTCTTTTTGTTAAAACTCTCTTTCTGTTTATTTTAGGATTTTTAAGTAATTTTGAGATTCTTTTGTTCTCTAAAATATTTCTACTATGAATAATATCCATTTCGATTCCATAGTTCCAAATTCGTTTTAATTGTGAATATAATAAATGAATTGTTTTTGTAGATAGTTGCTTAGGAACTTTTTTTATTTTTGTTCTTGAATCAATAACTGATTTTCTGTCCATTAAAAAATCTTTATAATTTATAACATCATCGAGAGTAATTATTTTAACATCTTTTTGCGAAATGTAATGATGTTTAGAATGATTTTTAAATCTTTGTTCTTCTCCTCTTACAGCTTGTTTTTTCTCTTTGTAAATTGAATCTTCTTCGATTTCTACATTAACATTTCTAAAATTACTTTGAAAATTATCTCTTACTTCTTTGTATCGTGATTTAAAATAGAGTTCTGAAACATATTCTAATGTTATTTTTTTTCTTGACTTAGTCTGAATAGGTGTTTCTTCATTTAACATTTTTCTAAATTTAACTTTTGCTTCAAAAGCTTCTGTTATATTTTCTTTGATTCCACCTATTTTTTTTCGTATTACTTTAGAAGTTTTTTTATCACGATATGAGCCATAAAATACCCAAGAACCGTTCTTTAATTGTCGTTTTGATATTCCTGATTCTTTAGTTTTAATATAACTCATTTACCAACCTTTTTTTTGTACAACAAATTATACAACATTTATATTTATACAACATAAATCAAGGGTTGTTTTAACTTATATAAGCCTATTATATGGGGATTTAATACTATAAAGGAAGAGTTCGAATCCCTAGCTGTCCACCATCTCTCTTTACCCCATATTCGCTTTCAAGTAGGATTATGTTAAAATCTTATTATGATAAACAGATTTTGTAGAAAATATCTTAGTATTGTTTTTATGCTCGC
>Ga0256828_1000634_pt1 | contig 23087 bp, 21 predicted proteins | sample CV88metaG_FD_185993 | JGI IMG/M metagenome (GOLD analysis project Ga0256828, IMG submission 185993) | Hydrothermal vent microbial communities from East Pacific Rise, Pacific Ocean - CV88 | ecosystem: Environmental > Aquatic > Marine > Hydrothermal vents | place: Pacific Ocean: East Pacific Rise...
TGCTTCATAAACTTTCTTAAAAGATGAGGATGAATAATAATAGCTTCGTCTATAGGTTGGAGTTCCATTTTTTTGCCTTATATTGATTTGATATTTGGCATTATAGGAAAAAATAAACCATAAGTCAATAAAATAGTTGAAAAATAAAACTTTTAATTCGAAATAAATTTTATAAAAGTTTTTATTTGGCTTTTCATTTCATCTACTTCATTTAATTTTTTTTCTAATTCTAAATTTTTTAAATAGAGTCTAATCGCTGTTTGTAGTTGAAGAGTTACACGATTATCATGAACTGCTCTTTTTAAATTTCCTTCTGTATATCCAATTCTTTCTCCTAACTCTTTATAAGTCAACCCCAACTCTTTAGAGACTTTTTTAACCAAATGTACCTCTTTCTTTTCCAAAATCCACAACTCCTTTTTTAACTGATTATACCAAAAAGAAGCCTTTTCTTAAGAGAGTCTACAAGTATCCTTTTTCTACAAGGTAGCATTTTAAGTATGGGGGACATTTTTCAGGCGACCTACAATCTCACTGCGTAAATTTAGGCAAAAAAAGGGTTAAAGGGAACAGAAAGATTATTTTTAGTTCTAGATAAAAGTAGTAAATGAAATAAGAGATGAAAGTGGTGCTTTAGCTCAACCCAAATAGGCTAAGAGTAAAGCTAAAGTTCTGATTTTGTGAGCTTAGTCTTTTTCAATGACCTCTTTTAGAGCCATCTCATCATCAACAAATAGAATGTCGGTAACGGTTCCATTATCTAACTTTAAAACGGTCAATTTATCCTCTTGTGTAGGGAACTGTTTCATAAAGCTTGATTCAGTTGAAACCAAGATTTTAAAGCCATATTTTTTCATTTTTGGAAATATGATAGTTTTTCTAAGAAGTGAGGGAACACCACTTACATCAGCCATTAATTTAATGTTGTTACTCTCTAGATAGTTATTGGATTGTTGATTAAAATAGCTACTAATTAATTTTCCACTCTCTTTTCCAAAACTACAAATTAATAATTTTGGCATTTGAGTAATGGAATGCTCTTCTCCAAATTGGTCATTTAATGTGAATGGTGCAATGGTGCTGTTTTTTTCAATCATTCTATCTCCTGTGGGTATATTTGATTCGCCTAAACTAGGCATTACAAAAAATAGCGATAAAAGTAAACTCTCTATAAGTTTTAGTATTAAGCGTTTCATAAATAGAATTTTATCACACTTTATTAAGTTTAGACGTATATAATCGCAAAAAAGAGTAAAAGGTGTTATTGTGCCAAACAGTCAACTAAAAGCAGAAGCGTTAGCGCTTTTTAATGCAAAAGAGTATCCAAAAGCATTGGAGTTATATCAATATCTTGCCACACAAGGAGACCTTTCATCTCTTGCTACTGTGGGCTATTTTTATCACAATGGTTTGGGGGTTGAGCAGAGCTATAGCAAAGCCATTGAGTATTATAAAAAGGCATCTGATGCAGGAGACCACACAGCCTCATTTAATTTGGGTCTGCTTCATCTACGAGGATTGGGTGTAGAAAAAGATGAAGTGAAAGCACATCAATACTATCTGAAATCAGCTGTCAAAGGGATGCCCCAAGCACAATTTGATGTGGCATTAATGTTTGAGCATGGTGAAGGGTGTACTCAAAACTATTCAGAGTCAGCCTTTTGGTATGAGGAGTCAGCCAAAAGAGGAAATGCCGAAGCTTTCAATAATTTGGGAGTGCTTTTCAAAGAGGGAATGGGTGTAGAACAGAGTGATAAAAAAGCCTATATTCTCTTTAAACAGTCTGCTATGCGTGGTTCTCCAGAGGGGCAATTTAATCTAGGTGCAATGTATGACCAAGGGTTAGGTTGTGAAGCAAACCAAGAAAAAGCGATAGAGTGGTGTAGAAAAGCTTCATTCCAAGGGCATCAAAAAGCCAAAGATATTATGCACCGTATGCAACAAGATGGGCAGATTGTATTCTAATTAAAAATTTTATAGGGGTTTGACTTTAAACCCCTAGAAACCCCTAGATTCCACAGTTTCACTACAATTTTTTGATAACATATAAGGGTATTAATAGATATAAAAAAACTATTTGAAATATCTATTAATCAATAGAAATAAGGAAAAACAATGAAAAAGCTTATCTTTCAGATGAAAGTTTTATTTATATTTCTACTCCTCTTCTCTTTATCACTTAATGCCCTCTCATTAAATCATTTTATTGGAAGTTGGAAAAACACAAATACACGAACCCGAGGCATTACAAAAGTAGTCATATCTAAACCAAGGGGCGTATTAAAAGTACAAGTTTTTGGAAGTTGTACACCAAAAGATTGTGATTGGGGAACAGAAAAAGCGTTTGCCTACAGCTCTTCTGTCTCATCAAGTGTAAGCCGAAATACACAGGCGATTACAGTGAACTATAGTAAAGGTTTTTCAGAGACCTTTCTGATTTTAAAATTAAGAAATCATCGATTAAGTGTTGAGTCCTTTACCCGATTCAAAGACCGTAGTAAACGAAGTAACTACCGACAAATTGCAACTTTTGTTCCCGATAAACTTGGAATCCCAAGACAGATTAGTCCAAAAAATCATGCTGTATTTGACCATTTTCCAAGAAAAACAACACTTCGATGGAGTCGTGTAAAAGGTGCTGTTGAATATGGTGTAGAGATTGATTGTTTTCACTGCTGTAAATCTGGAAAATGGTGTTTAGATTCAGATAAAAAAGTTTGGAAAACAACTAAAACAAAAAATAGAAGTTATACATTTAGTTATGTTGGCGCACAATTGGGCAGATGGAGAGTCTGGGCAATTGATAAAAATGGAAAAACAAGTGCCAAAACTCCATGGAGAACCTTTAAATATACAAGATAAGTATAACTACTTAACCTATTTTATACTCTGCTTCAGTTCCACTAAATCACTCCAGATTTTAAATTTGGAGTGATACCATTTCACTCTAAAATCCAATATGTTATAATCCCTTTATAAAAAGGAAATTAGTGATAATAAGAAAACTGTTTAAATTTGAAAACGCCCATATTGTGCGTGGTTGCTCTACTCAAAAATGTTCCCAAAATATTCATGGACACTCTTATAAAGTTGAAGTACTCTTAGAGTCCAACTATCTGGATAATGGACAGATGATTTATGATTTTGGATTAATGAAAAGAACAATAAAAGAGTTAGTTGACGCATTTGACCATTCGATTACCCTCTGGTCAGAAGATGATAAAAGTTATATAGAAGATATGAAAAAACACTCTTCAAGATGGGTAGAGTTGCCTGTCTCCCCCTCTGCTGAGCAGTTTTCACGAGTGATTTATCTTATTGTAGAGCGTATCTTAGCGTGTACAGGTATGGTAAATGGAGAGAGAAATGTTGAACTTCATAGTATCATTGTACATGAAACCGAGACAGGATATGCCCAAGGATTTAAAGAAGATGCCCACAGTAAATTGATGGGAGAGTTAAGATTAACAGATATAATTTTTTCAAAACAGATTCAAAGTGAGTGGGGTAACACCTCTTTGTGGAGTGATTTATTGAGTGGTAAATTAATGGTAAATCCGAATAAAGTATAGTATAATTTTGTATAATTTTAATACAAAAGGATATACAACATGAAAAAACTTACAGTTTTATCACTTATCGCAGCGTCTCTTTTATTGACAGCATGTGGAGACTCTTCTACAGGAGCTGAGGCAAAAGCAGCAAATGAGGCACCAGCAACATCAGAGAAAACAATGAAGTGTGGTGAAGGTAAATGTGGTGGTGATAAAAAATCAGCAGCTGAAGAGGCAAAAGAGGCAGCAACTGTAGCTGTAGAGAAAGCAACTCAAGCAGTTAAAGAGAAAGCTGAAGAGATTAAAGAGAAGGCAGGTAATGCTGTAGAAGCAGCCAAAGAGAAAGCAAGTTCAGCTGTAGACTCTGCAAAAGCAGCAGTAGCATCTGCTACAACAGCAGCAAAAGAGGCTGTAGCAGCAGCAACAGCTCCTGATGGTAAAGCACTTTTTGCTAAATGTGCAGGTTGTCACGGTGCAGACGGTAAAACAGCTGCTCTTGGTAAATCGGCAATTATTGCTGGTCAATCTGCTGGTGATTTAGAGACAAAAATTGCTGGTTATAAAGCTGGTACATTAAATACTGCTGGTATGGGTGCATTAATGAAAGGTCAAGTTAGTTCATTTAGTGATGAAGAGATTAAAGCTGTAGCTACTTATATTTCTGGATTATAATTAAGATTGTTATCCTTGATGAGGGTAGAGAGATAAAACTCTACCCCCTACAGGGTTTTATTGAATAAAAAACACCTCTTCTCTATCACTCTGTAAATCTATTTTTATTGGTATCATCTGTACTTCTCTATTTTTTTCCAGTATGTTTATATCTTTTGTAGTCACAATCATACCATCGGCGAGAGTCATAGGTGAAACCATACCTGGTTTTTGGTTGGGGATTGGGCTAAATGTTTGACCATTCCATTTTCCTAAAATAACACTATTTTTCCCCCCTCTAAATCTATACTCCTCTGCCATTTTAGTGGTAATTAGTGGATGATAAAAGCTCTTGGTTCCCGAAAGTTTTAAAATTATAGGCTTAACAAACATCTCGAAATTGACCATTCCTGCCAGAGGATTCCCTGGTAGATTGATAACCAAACACTCTTTTAATCTTCCAAAAGTAGTTGGTTTTCCTGGCTTAATATCTATTTTAGAGAAAAGAATCTCCATTCCCAATGCTTCAAAAGCTTGAATAGTAAAATCTTTGTCACCAACACTAACACCTCCCGATGTTAAAATAAGGTCAGCATCATAAGCATCTTTAATAGATGATTTTAATGACTCTAGAGTATCACCTGATGTCGAGATATAACTGACATCACATCCCAACTCTTTGGCTCTGGCATAAAACATTGGTGCATTAGAGTTATAGAGTTGATGGGCTTCTATCTTTTCATAATGTGCTTTTAACTCTTCTCCTGTACTAAAAATAACTACTTTTGGTTTTCTATAGACTTCGATATGACTAATTCCTTGTGATGCCAAGAGTGCTAAGGTGTAGGCTGTAATTTTACTGTTGGCATTTAAAAATACTTCTCCACTTTTAATATCTTCGCCTTTCCATCGAATCATCATATTCATCTTAATATTTAAAGGCAGAGTAATACCCTCTTTTTCTACAATAACATCTTCGATAGGAACAATCGCTTCACACCCTTTAGGTGTTGGTGCTCCTGTCATAATTTTGACCACTTCACCTTGAGTGAATGCCTCTTCTGCATGGTCTCCTGCATAAGTAATCTCTTTTACTTTTACGTTTAATCCAGCATCATCTACTTTTACAGCATACCCATCCATCGCCGAATTATCAAAACGGGGCAAATCAAAATTGGCTTTGTAGTTTTGTGCTACAACTCTGCCTATTGACTCCTCTATTGGAATAATCTCTCTACTCTTCTTCTTTACACTGCTGTAGATAATCTCTAATGCTCTATTAATTGTAACCATAAATATACCTTATATTTTTATCAAACTATTATAGTATAATTCCCGTAAAACAAAACCGATTTATCTTAAAATAAATCGACAAAGGATTATTGATGTTTGGTGAATTTACCGAGATGATTGCATATCACTCTGTTTTAATTAAAGCGATGTTGGGGGTACTTATTGTTGGTATGATTATCCCTTTTTTAACCACTGAGTGTGGTAAAACCATTAAACGTATGCGTATTTATATGTTTGTATCTCATGGTTTATTAACAATGATTGCCTTTACAGGGCTTATCGCTTTTGTCTTTGCCAAAATGGATTTGAATCTAGAGATTATTGTGATGATTGTAGCCTTCTTGGTTATGATTATGGCTGAGGTACTAAAATATAAAAAAGTTTTAAAAGCTGGAGAGCAAGAAGATTGTGCTAAAAGCTCAAGAAAAACTGTACTGCTCTTTACAGTTATTAACATCGCCATTATTGCAGGATTGGTGGTTTATAAGATTGTGGAAGCAAAAAGTGCAATACCTACACCATAAGTCTGCTGGTGAATCATCACTGCGTTTAAGTGGTGATGCACATCGTTATATTTTTAAAGTTCGTCGTCATAAAGAGGGAGAGAAAATAGCACTTCGTAATCTAGAGGATGCTTATATTTATTTTTATCAGATAAGCTATTTGAATAAAAAAGAGGCACAATTAGAGCTTTTAAATTCAGAAGAGTTAACAGTTAAAGCGAAAAAGAGATTGCATATTGCATGGTGTGTTATTGACCCAAAAAATATTGAAAAGGTACTTCCCACACTTAATGAGATGGGGGTAGAACAGATAACATTTATCTATTGCCAACGTTCTCAAAAATCATTTAAACCTGATTTTAAACGACTCAACAAAATCTTACTTAACTCTTCTCAACAGTGTGGACGAAGCAGTTTAATGAAGTTGGAGATGAACAGCTCACTTAAAGATTTTTTACTTCAATACCCAGAGACAGTTATGTTGAATTTTTCAGAAGAGCAGTTGAAGCAGAATGAATCTGTCGAGACCATGCTTATTGGATGTGAAGGTGGATTTACAAAAGAAGAAGAGGCGATGTTTGAGCCTAAAAATATTATGGGTTTAGATACGCCACTTATTTTAAAAAGTGAATCGGCTGTTTCTGCTGTGGCATCTAAAATTTTACTCTAAAGATAAGTAAAAAAGAAATCCTTCTCTCATAGAGTATGAGAGAAGTGTAGGTACTCCTTGTTTTATGGAAAATATTGCAAAAGTTGAGCTTTGACATTATCGGCACGTTCTAGAGCAAACTTATGCAGTTCAGCAATGCTCTCTGAATCTCCATTCTCCCAATCAGAAGGGTCTCTTCTTGGCCATTTATTGAAATGTCTCTGAATTTCAGGTTTAATTTTACTCTTCATTGTATCAATAATAGTATCAATACGACTTGGTTTAAAAGTGGTGTTAAGGTGTTGATTAAATGTTGTAACAAATTTCTGTTTAAATGTACTGTTTAGCATTAGGTTTCTAAATAGAAAAGTTGACCATGCTGGATTGGGTTCGGTAACACTGTTTGGGTCAAGTAAAAGTGCAAATATATCCCGAGTAGAGCGTTCAAAAGTTCTGTCGGTATCATAGAGCATCCATCTCCATTTTCCTGTGGCACTCTGCTTACGCCAATATTTAATATTGGTATAGGGCCAATCCATATTACCACCATAAATCTCAATAATCATATAGTTAATATACTCATCAATATTTATCTTTGATGCCACATAGTTGTAATTGACTGTATCGGAGAGAGGATTATTTTGAATATAGCTCAAAAGTGCCAAATATTCAATATTGGACCCCTCTTTTACCTCATATTGTCCCTCTAATACATCTACTTTTTTAGGATTTACTCCATGATTGGCTTGGAGATAATCTTCATTCATCTTCTCTCTAAGGTTATGAATTCCCCAATATTGACCATTAAGAAAAACAACTGTTGGATGGTAGGATTGATAATCTATATCCATTCTTCCTTTTACAATATTGTGTACCAACCCATCTTTCATCATGGTATAACCCCAATCGTTACCCGAGTTTCTTAAAATAAAACTTTTAACCTTTTTAATCTGTGGTTTATCGGGGAAGAGAGGATATTTAATAGATTTTGAACCATATTGACCTTTAGCAAAGATGGCAAGAGATTTCTGAGGATAGACACGTGTTGTTCCTCCAAAAATACGAATACCTACATTTTTACTAAATTTTGACTCTCCATTTTTAATATACTCAACACTTCCTGCTCTTCTCCAGCGTTCATTGTAATTTTTATAGATTCCAATAGTATTGTCATATAGATATTGGTTATCAATTCCAATTGAAACGACAGGCAGGGTAATATTTTCATCAATAAGATAGGTTCTATTAACAACAGGACTAAAGAACTTTTGAGGCTCTAATGCTCTGGCTCGAATTACCATGGTTTGATTAATATCAATTGGGGCATTATAGATGGTTGAAGAGAATGTTGGAGTCGAGCCATCAAGAGTATAGAAGATAACAGCTCCATTGGGTTGGCTTAATGTTAATAATGCACCTCCATTATAAAATCCACTACTCAAAGAGAAGCTGGGTTCTGTTGAGAGACTCAATACCGAAGAGGCGATATAGTTTGAATGGTTTGGAGAGGGAATCATATAGTTTATACCTGTATTACTATCTTTTCCACAAGATATATCAGGTTTCTGTTTTGGATAGGTTATGGAGTCTATCATAATACCGTCTCTATTAGATATAACTACTGTTCCACCTTTTTGAGAGAGTTTAAAGTTGGTATGAAGTGCCGAGAGATTATCATCCTCTTTGTCTGCCCAGACCAAGAGGTAGCCTTTTGCAGAGATGCTTGTCCCTTCTGGAATATACCACTTCTCAAGGTTTCCAATATCATTACTCAGATAGTATCCTCCAATATCAAAGGTACTATTTGTATCGTTATAGAGTTCAATCCAATCTGAAAACTGTTTGTAGTCAGGGTCGAAATTGGTTGTGGAATTGGCAGTCAAGAGTTCATTAATGGTTATTGTAACATTCTTCTCGACCAAAAGCCCAAAATCTATGTCACTACGATTGCTCTCTAACCACAACTCTCGATTGTTACTGGTAACCAGATGCATACCTGCATTAGGAACAACTTTTACGCGATATTCTCCCTCTGGAATATTAGTAAAAAGATAGTTGCCTTGAGCATCGGTAGTAACATTATCCACCTCTTGACCAAGAACGCTATAGAGTTCAACCCGTACATTTGCCAATCCCTCTTCTGTCTGATTCTGCTCCCAATCTTCATTTTTATCATGCCAAACTTTGTCTCCTATGGTATAGGTTGTAGGCAGAGCAACACTATGAGTTGTCAGCCCAAAATCAATATCGCTTCTGTTGCTATCGACCCACAAGGCAACATTATTTGTTGTAACCATATTCACCCCTTGAGGAGGAAGAACTTTAACACGATACTCCCCTTCGGTTACATTAGAGAAGTTATAGTAACCGTTAGCATTGGTAATAACTGTTTGTAATTTTTGCTGTGTTGAATTATAGAGTTCAACTGTTACATTTGGGTAACCTGTCTCATTGGCATCTTGCTCCCAGTCTTGATTGGCATCATTCCAGACCCTATCTCCGACATTAAATCCAAAACTTAATAGTGGTGCTAAAAGTAAAAAATAAAACTTATTCATGATATTCCTTTTTAATCTATCTATCGAACAATTCAAACATAAACTGTTCGTTTATATTGTATATAATTTCGTGTTAAAAGTAGAGTAAAAAATAAATATAGAGTTTTATTAAAAGAAACATTACATCTTTTTAAATTTAAACATAGTATGAAATTATTAAACTCATGCTTATGAAAGATGCCCTATTTACTTATAAAAGAATTCAAGCTATACTATAATAATGAGAACAACAAAAAGAATTTTAGGTATCGATATTTTTAGAGGATGGGCTATTCTCTTAATGCTTTTTTTTCACATTGTATTTGATTTACAATATTTTCATATGATAGATTTTCATATTCAAAGCAGTCTATTTTTTAGATGGCTACGTTTTTTAATTGTTAGTATGTTTCTATTAACAGTAGGAATGAGTCTTAAGTTTACCCATAAAAAAGAGATTAATTGGTTAAAACTAAAAAAGAGAACACTCTATTTAGGATTATCCTCGATTATTGTAACGACTACTTCTTATTTTCTTTTTCCGACAACTTGGATATATTTTGGTATTTTACACTTTATTTTACTGGTCTCTTTTATACTGTTACCTTTTTTAAATCGTCCCTATCTTGCTTTATTTATTGCAACTGCTATATTTATTACTTTTCATATGGATATATTGAATATGCACTGGTTATTTAATTTTATTCAACCCTATTTTCATCTTCCAACGGTTAGTGTTGATGTGCTTAGATTTTTTCCTTGGGTATCACCTGTACTTTTTGGGATGGCACTGGTTACACTCAACTGGCATAAAAAGATTTTTAATCATGATTTCTTTAATAGAGAGAGCGTAATAAATAGATTTTTTGCACAGATGGGAAGAAATGGACTATTAATATATATGATACATCAACCACTATTTTTTGCTATTTTTTTACTGATAAAAGGGTAAAATAGAAGATATTAAATGAAGGGAAAAAAGACAGTAAACAAAAACAATATTTTTAAGGAGTTCGCATATAAATAAGGGGGGAATATATGTCAATGATATTTTTGTTTATCTATCTTTCTTAACAGTATTATACTAAAAAAAGATAAATAAATCAATAACTAATAGTTAACAATAAGATAATGGATTATAAAACTTTTATCTCTTTTTCTAATTTTATTCCATATTTTTCAAAAATTTTATTCTCTGCCAATGAGAGTAGCCCATATGCCTCCTCAAATGTTCCCCCACCGTGATTTACTAGAAAATTTGCATGGACATCACTCCACTGCATTTTTCCCTTATAGACCCCTTTTAAACCAACAGCTTCAATTAGTCGTCCTGCAAAATCTCCTTCTGGATTTTTAAAGGCAGAACCAGCCGATGGAGTTTTCGGTTGATTTGAACGTAATGAGATTAAACTCTCTAAAAGACTCTTGTCAAACCCTTTTTTTACTTTAAAACGTAACTCTGTTGCCACACCATTTAATTTTGCAAAACGGTAACCATAAGTTATCTCCTCTTTAGATTTCCAGAGACCATCTATCTTAATCGCATCCAAAATATTGAAAATTTCGTATGATTTTACCCCTGCATTCATTGCAACCATTCCCCCCATAGAACCTGGTAATTTAGAGATAAACTCAAATCCTGCCAAATTATTTTTTTTAGCAAAGGAGAGAAGCTTTCCTGTGGGAGTAGCACACCCTACAGTTAAAGTATCACCATCTAATTCTATAAATGAGAAATCTTTAGAGAGCATCATTAGTGCAGGAGGAGTCGATGAGACCAAAAGATTATTGGCATGACCAATAATTAATCTCTCCATTGGAATAGTATCTTCTCTCTCTAAGATTAATACTTCTATTGGTATACCAACCTTAATACTGGAAAACTTTGAGAAGTCTATGCTCTTTAAATACATGATTAACCTTAATAAGATGAACAAATAATTTCATATTTTTATTTTTATAAATAAATTATACCAATATTTAGTTAACTCTATTATAATAGGCTTATGAAAAAAGAGATATTTTTATGTGCTATCAACAACATTTTAAGTGGTACTTGCCTTGAAGATTGTAAGTTTTGTACCCAAAGCGTTCGCTATCATGCCGATATAGAGAGATATAATTATAAGTCAATCGAGACAATAGTTAATGAAGCAAAACAGGCTAAAGCGCATGGTGCTTTGGGTTACTGTTTGGTCACAGCAGGAAAAGGGCTGGATGATAAAAAAGTAGATTTTGTTGCACGTACAGCAGAAGCGATAAAAAAAGAGGTTCAAGATTTGAACCTTATTGCTTGTAATGGAACAGCTTCTCTTGAACAGCTTCGTTACCTCAAAGAGCATGGTATCGATAGCTATAATCATAACTTAGAGACCTCGGAGAATTACTACAAAACAATCTGTACTACCCACAGCTGGTCAGAGCGTTACGAGACTTGCCAAAATGTAAAGTCGGTAGGATTACAACTCTGTACAGGGGGAATATTTGGTATGGGAGAGGAGATAGAAGATAGAGCGTCACTGCTTAATGCCATCGCTTCACTTCAACCTGAATCGACTCCACTTAACTTCTATCATCCAAATGAAGCATTACCGATTAAAACCCGTAATATCTCTAGAGAAGAGGCTGTGGCTATTGTAAAAAAAGCACGACAACTTTTAGGAGAAGAGCGACTATTAATGGTTGCTGGTGGACGAGAGCTTCTCTTTGAAGGGTATGAAGCATTAATGTTTGAAGCAGGAGCCAATTCAATAGTGATTGGAAACTATCTGACCACAGCTGGAGATGCACCAACAAAAGATAGAGAGATGTTAAAAAGATTGGGTTATGGAGTAGCAACAAGTTGTCATGCATGATGCAGTCGTCTACATCTTTACACTCTCACTGGTTGTTATTCTCTCTCCCCATTTCTCACGACTGCTTCGACTGCCAACAGCTCCTTTAGAGATTATTGTTGGTTCGATTCTTGCTTTTAGTGGTATTATCAGTGCCGAAGAGAGTAACTTTAAACTTTTAGCAGAGGTAGGCTTTCTCTACCTTATGTTTCTTGCTGGGTTAGAGGTAAACTTAAAAGCCATTCTTAAAATGCCCCAAATCTATATTGTTCAATCCTTCTACTTTCTACTTGTTCTCTGGTTACTTGCTATTATCTTTGGTCTACTTTTTCATCTTGAACCGATGCTTATTGTTATTTTACCCCTTATCTCAATAGGACTACTCGCAACCCTCTCTAAAGAGTATGGCAAAGATATACGCTGGATAAAAATCGCCTTTTTAGTTGGTACTATAGGTGAAGTTATTAGTATTACAGCCCTCACCATTTCAGAAGCATCCAGCACTTTGGCATCCTATGAAGAGCTTATCTATAAAATATCACTACTTTTAGTCTTTTTGGGTGTGGTACTCCTACTTTATGCTCTGTTACGTATTCTTTTTTGGTGGTTTCCTGAACTTAAAACAGTATTAATGCCCAAAGAGGATTTAAAATATCAAGATTTACGACTGGCAATGGGTATCTTTTTTATGATGATTGCCATCATGAAACAGCTCCATCTAGAGTTGGCATTTGGAGCTTTTATTGCAGGTCTCTTTATTTCAACATTTTTTCATCATAAGAAGTCATTAGAAGATAAAATATCCAGTTTTGGATTTGGTTTCTTGGTTCCAATCTTCTTTATTCATGTCGGTACAGCTTTTGATTTAAGCAATATATTTATACCCGAAGTACTTATAACAACCATACTTCTTTTAGGTATTATGTTTCTTATTCGTCTGCTCTCTGCCTATACACTCAGTTTTCTTGTAGGAAAAAGTAATGCACTCTTGGTCTCACTTGCACTCTCTATGCCGTTGACTTTAATGATTGCTGTTGCAACCATAGGTCATGAGAAAGATATGATTGCCGAATTTGATTACTATGCAGTTATACTTGCCTCTCTTTTAGAGGTAATTATTTCGATGATTGCCATAAAAATCATCGCAAAGGTACAAAACAATATTGAAAAAAAAAATCAAGATTTAATTAAAAGATTTAAATAATATCACTTTGCATCCGTCCATTCAAGATACTGTTTATGCAGTTTAGCATTCTCATTTTTTAACTCTTTTATCTCAATTTGAAGGTGCTGTTTCTCCTCTTTTAACTCATTTAAAACTGATAGAGAGTAGTTGCCAAAGAGAAGATTGGCAACATAGATACCCATACTCGTAACGACTATGGCTGTAAGAATAAAGACCTTAAAGGAGAGCCCAATAATCTCTTCGAGCCTTCGTATATAAGGTGCTATATCATTAAAAAAACTACTCATTCTTAATTAAAGATTGATGCTCCAAGAAATTCAAACTGTCCCAATTCACGTTCAATTTCTAATAGACGATTATATTTAGCGATTCTATCACTTCTTGCTGTAGAACCTGTTTTAATCTCACCAGTATTAAGTGCTACTGCAAAATCTGCAATAAATGTATCTTCACTCTCTCCTGAACGGTGACTCATTACACAAGTATATCCATTTCTCTGTGCCAATCTAATGGTCTGCATGGTTTCAGAAACTGTACCAATCTGATTTGGTTTAATCAAAATTGAATTGGCAATCCCTTTCTCAATTCCCTCTGCTAAAATAGATACATTGGTTACAAATAGGTCATCTCCAACAATTTGAATCTTATCTCCCAGTTTCTCGGTCATAATCTTCCAACCATCCCAATCATCTTCACTCAATCCATCTTCAATTGAAACAATTGGATACTTTTCACATAAATCAGCATAGTAATCTACCAACTCAGCTGATGTGATTTCACGATTTTCAGATTTAAGAACATACATGCCCTCATCATTAATAATCTCACTCGCAGCAACATCAAGTGCCAGAACAATCTCTTCACCTGCTTTATAACCTGCTTCTTCGATGGCTTTCATAATAACCTCTAGAGGCTCTTCATTACTTTTCAAGTTTGGTGCAAATCCACCTTCATCACCAACAGCTGTACTCTCACCCATACCATCAATAATCTTTTTTAAGTTTTGATAAATCTCTGAAGTTGCTTGAAGTCCTCTAGAGAAACTCTCAAATCCTACAGGCATAATCATATACTCTTGAAAATCTACAGAGTTATTTGCATGTTCTCCACCATTAATAATGTTATACATTGGAACAGGAAGGGTTACAGCATTTGCTCCACCAAGGTATCGATAGAGAGGCATATTCAGTGACTTTGCAGCAGCACGAGCCACAGCCATAGAGACACCTAAAACAGCATTGGCTCCCAGCTCTCCATAGTTATTTGTACCATCTAAACTCTTCATAATAACATCAACTTCTGCTTGGTTAAATGGAGAGATACCTACAATTGCATCACAGATTTTATCGTTTACATTTTCACACGCTTTAAGTACACCTTTTCCCATGTAACGGCTACCACCATCACGAAGCTCTAGCGCTTCTCTTTTACCTGTACTTGCACCACTTGGAACAATAGCAGAAGCTACCGTACCATCACTTAAACTTACAGTTGCTTGTACGGTTGGATTTCCACGACTATCCATCACCTCATCTGCTCTTACATCATCAATAAAGACCATTATAATACCCTTAAAAGTTAAATTCCCGAAGTTTAACATATTGTGCCAAAGAGAAAAGAGAGCCTAATTCATGGATTTCTCTATATCAAAAGATTTGAGAACTATTGAGGCATAAAAAAGAGTACTTCACGAATTCTATCATAAGATATTTTTTGGTTAAGTTCATCAAAAATAGATTTAAGTTTTAACTTTCCATCCTCTTTAAAATCCTCTTTTTTCCCCTTTTTCTTTAATGTTTTAACTGCTTTCTCTATCAGTTTGACTTTTTTCCCTTTGGGCTTAAATTTACTAAAATCAATAGTAGAATCCTCCTCTTTTAATTTTGAAAAATGACTCCAAATTGTCCCCTCTGTCATTGAACGGGCTTTTGCTATCTCTTTTACTGTATCGCTACTCTCCATTAAAGATTTGGTCTTTATATGAGTGGGAATATCTACTTTAATTGAGACCTTTCCTCCTCGAAGTTGTCGTTTTTCTGCCTCTATTTCAGCAAAGTTAGTGACTCCTCCCAACATGCGAATATAGAACTGTTGTGCCTTATCCAACTTCTCTTCACTGTACTCATTCAACTCCTCTGTTGCCCGTTGTGAAGCTTTTTTAATTGGTTCATCAATACGTAAAATCAAAGGGTCAACACGTAGAGCCATATCGTTTAATCCAATCAGCCGTAACCCCTCTATGTTTTTGATTCGTGAAAGTGCCACATATCCCTGCCCCACCTCAAAAGTTTTACCCAAATCTATCTCGACAGCATCGAGCGTCATTCCTTGTGATTTATGAATGGTTATTGCCCATGCCAAACGCAATGGAACTTGTGAAACTGTAGCAATCGTCTCTGCATTATCATTCTCAATTGTCCAATCTTCAGGAGTAACACGAATGCGTTCCCCCTCACTGGTCTTAACCAACGGTATATCTTTATCAAATCCAACAACAACCCCTGTTGTTCCATTGACATATCCTTTATCTGGATTGTTTTTAATAAAAATTACTACTGCCCCTTTCTTTAGTGTCAACTCCTCTAAAATAAGGGCTGTTTTAAAAATCTTCTCAATATGGTTTTTAGAACCTTTAGAAGTATATTTAAAGTGGTAGGCTTTACTTTCAAGCTGATTTAACTCTTTTAGATTAATTCTATCCACATCAATATTGTGTGTATAGAGTCGTGTTGGAGTAAAGTTAATCTCTAACTTTTTGTGCCATCGACTGCTCAATATATCATGTGTGGTCTCTGAAACCATACCCCCTCGAATCTCATCAAGTACAGTAATTAACTTATTGTCATCTTGTCGAAACTTCTCTTCTAAATAACAGCTCTTTAACTCCAATGCTCTCCAGATAGGAGATTGCCATGCAAAGCGTTTCTCTTTTGGCTCGATACTAATGGGAGGCAATTGAAAAAAATCTCCTGAGATAACTACCTGAACACCACCAAATGGTTCAGGAGACTCTTTAAATGCCCGTAAAACTCTATCCATTGAGCCAAATATCTCTGGAGAAACCATCGAAATCTCATCTATAATGAGTACTTTTAATTTTTTAAAACGGCTCTTGAGATAGCTCTTTTCCAAAAGACGTTTAATATAGACATTATCTACGATAGTGTCACGAATACCCAATGCAAAAAAAGAGTGAATCGTCTGTCCCTTCAGATGGGAAGCAGCAATACCTGTAGGTGCAACAATAGAGGGATGAATACGTCGCTCTTGAAGGTATTGAATATATTGTCGAAGCAGATAGGTCTTTCCCGTTCCTGCTGAACCTGTTATAAAGATATTTTTGCCCAACTTAAGTAGGTCAAGTGCTGTAGATTGTTTCATAGATACTATTTTAACATTAAATAATAATTTAGAAAAGAGATATTTCAAATTGGCATCTTTTTAGATACTATATACACATAGAAAGGTTTAAAATGAAAATATCACTACTTATACTGCTCATCTTATCATTAGAAGGATGTGCAAAAGAGGCAAATAGAATTAACAACTATCCAACCTTAACCACAAAAAATCAATTTCAGGCTGTTTGGAATGTGGTTAAATCCAATCCATATAAAACCCTTCCACAAACAGAAGTATCTTTTTCAAAACTCTTTACATGGAAAAAAAATATTATTTTAGAAGATGCAAAACGTACACTAAAGAGTAGAGCTGATATTTTACCTCCATTTGAGAAACTCGCACACCCCAATGGTATCTGCTTTAAAGGCATATGGAGCATAGAAAAATTAAATGGGTACAGTGGGTATTTCAAAAAAGGAAGCCAAGCCCTTATTATTGTTCGCATCTCCTCTGCTATGTCCAATACAAAACAGGGAGAGATTAGAGCCTTTGGATTGGCTGGAAAGCTTTTTCCTACTACAAATCCATTAAAAGTAAATGCTCAACCCAGTGCAAACTTTTTTGTTATTGATGATTTGGGAGGAACAGATGCTAAAAACTTTACCGATGTTGCCCTGACCAATACCCCTCCTCTCTCGACCAACACTACTCTTTTAAAACATATAGCTTATGGTCTAAAGGTTAACTCTGCTTTTAAAATAGCCGACAAAAATCCCTCTAAACGACAACTCTATGAGATTTCCGAACTGGGAGAAAAAGGAGTGGTTAAAGCACCCAAATGGATAAGAGTTACAAGCGAAAACTCTATCAATTCAAAAGCTAAAGATTTTAGAGATGAATTAAAATTAAGTGGTTCAAAAAAGCTGATTTTAAAAATTGAAATTGCTGATAAGATAAAAGAAAATCAGAAGATATGGCAAGATATAGGAACAATTAAACTTGATAAATCAGTAAGCAGTTATGGTTGTGACCAGCAGTTACATTTTCATCATCCAAAATGGAGATAGAGGAGGATACCCCTTTAACGCAGAATAATAAGCAGTAATTCGTTAGAATACAGCCCTTATAAAAGTCTCACAATCAAAAGGTTTAAGAATATGAGTAAAAGCAAAGATTTTTTACGCAGAATAGTAGAAGAGGATTTACAATCGGGTAAATACAAAGAGGTAGTAACACGATTTCCTCCCGAGCCAAATGGTTTTCCACATATTGGACATGCCAAATCAATTACCATCAATTTTGGTATTGCCAAAGATTACCAAGGGCATTGCAACCTAAGAATGGACGACACAAACCCCACCACAGAAGATACCCAATATGTAGAAGCCCTAAAAGATGCTGTAGAGTGGCTTGGATTTAAATGGGAAGATGAGGTGCGTTACACCTCGGACTATTTTGACAAACTTTACACTTATGCTGTTCAACTGATTAAGATGCAAAAAGCTTATGTTGATAGCCTTAGCGAAGATGAAATTCGTGAATACAGAGGTACTGTAACCTCAGCAGGAAAACGAAGCCAATATGCCCAACGCTCCATAGAAGAGAATCTGGAACTTCTTGAACGAATGAAAAATGGAGAGTTCAAAGAAGGAGAGCATATTCTACGTGCTAAAATTGATATGAGTTCTCCCAATATGAAGATGCGTGACCCACTACTTTACCGTATTCGACACGCCCATCACTTTAGAGCAGGAGACAAATGGGCAATCTATCCAATGTACGACTTTGCACACTGTTTATCTGATTATATCGAAGGGGTCACCCACTCTATCTGTACCCTAGAGTTTGAAAATAATCGTGATATTTACGATTGGGTACTCGATACCCTTGAGCTTGAACCACCAAGACCCTATCAGCATGAGTTTGCGAGACTTGGTATCAACTATACTGTTATGAGTAAAAGAAAGCTTTTAGAGCTGGTAGAGGGTGGTCAAGTGAATGGTTGGGATGACCCAAGAATGCCAACAATTGCAGGACTTAGAAGAAGAGGTTATACCCCTGAATCTATTTTAAATTTCTGTGATAGCATTGGTATTGCCAAAGCCAATTCAATGGTAGATGTAGCACAACTGGAGTTTGCCATAAGAGATGACCTAAACACCAAAGTACCCAGAGTAATGTCTGTAATGAATCCACTTAAAGTAACCATTATAAACTATGAGGGAAGCGAAGAGATAGAAGCCTCATACTATCCACATGATGTTCCCAAAGAAGGAACAAGAAAACTACCATTTTCAAAAGAGATTTACATCGACCAAACAGACTTTGAAGAAAATCCTGAAAAAGGCTACTTTCGTTTGACCCCTGAGCAACCTGTACGGCTTAAATATGCTTATATTATTCATTGTAAAGAGGTTATCAAAGATGCAGAGGGTCATGTTATTGAGATAAAGGCAGAGTATCATCCTGACTCTAAAAGTGGAAAGGATACCAGTGGAATAAAAGTAAAGAGTGCCATTCAATGGGTAGAGGCGAACAATGCAAAAAAGATAGAAGTAAGACTCTATGACCGACTTTTTAAAACAGAAGCCCCAGAGGGTGTGGAAGATTTAAATCCCAACTCTTTGAAAATTATAAAAGGTGCATTGATAGAACCTGCTGTAATTACTGAAAAGCCTGATGAACGATTTCAATTTGAAAGAGAAGGATATTTTTATGCTGAGCCTATTGACTATACAGATGAAACACCTGTATTTAACAAAATTGTAGGGCTTAAAGAGTCCTCATCTAAAAAGAGAAAAGCACCAAAACAAACTCAAAAGTCTCAACCTAAAAAAGTGCAAATAGATGGCGAAGTTGTTCCAATGACAGCCCAAGAACAGCTACTTTTTGACAACTACACAAAAGAACTAAAACTAAACAGTGAAGTCGCCAATACTTTGGCACGTGATGTAAAACTCTCTACTTTTTATGCACAAGCTCTAGAGGCACTTAACAGCCCTGTAGGTATTGCAAATATTGTTAGTAATGAAGTAGCCAGAGAGCTAAAAACAAAAGAGATAAATGCACTTAAGTTTACACCTGTACAGATAGCTGAACTCATCAAAATGGTAGAGGATGAAACCATCTCCACCAAGATTGCAAAACAGGTATTTGAAGAGATGGTAAAAAGTGGAGAAAATCCAACACAAATAGTTGAATCTAAAGGGCTAGTACAGATAAGCGACCCTACTGTAATTTTACCTATTATCGAAGAGATTATCGCTAGAAATCCTGAGAATGTAGAGAAGTTTAAAAATGGTAATAAAAAGTTATTTGGATTCTTTGTCGGGCAAGTTTTAAAAGCTACTAAAGGAAAAGGGAACCCAAAGGTGGTTAATGAGTTGGTCTTGCAACAGTTGGATTAACAACTCTGCCTCCTCTAGGAGGTAGCTTTTCGTTTTAATGTGATAAAATTGAATTTATTCAACTTGAGAAGTCTCTTTTTTCTTTGAATATAAAAATCAGACTATTTTTATCTTATTTAAAAAATATAAGGAGAACTTCGTTAAAGTTTAAGTAGAATAGCCACAATTTTTTCATCAAAGGCAACGAAATGACAAAGAAATTTGACTTAAAAGAGATAGAGAGTGTCTGTACCTATTGTGGTGTGGGTTGTGATATTACGGGTGTGGTAGAGAATAATAAGATTACTAAAATATATGCCCAAAAAGATGGAGTGGTTTCGCAAGGAAAGCTCTGTATTAAGGGAAAGTTTGGGTTTGATTTTGTTGACTCCGATGAGCGTGTACGAGAGCCTAGGATACGTAAAAGTTTTATGGATAAGAATCCAAAACTAAAGGCTCAATTTGAAGAGAAACTAAAAGTGTTTGATGATACATTTTGGACATGTGATTTAGATACTGCTACCTCTATCGCTTCTATGAAGCTTCAAGAGATAAAAGATACTTTTGGTGGAGAGAGCTTCTGTGCTATTGGTGGAGCAAGAACCAACTGTGAAAGCTCATATAGCTTTCAAAAATTTTGTCGAGAGACGATGGAGTCTCCACATGTTGATAACTGTGCAAGGGTCTGTCACTCTCCAAGTTTAAAAGGGATGAGAGCCACTATTGGTGAGGGGGCTGCTACTAACCCTTATGATGATATTTATGATTGTGAGTTTATGGTGGTAATTGGCTCTAATACCATGGAGGCACACCCAATTGTTTCTAACCGTATTGTGGATATGGCAAAGAAACATAACAACTTGGCGATTATTGACGTACGTGAAACAAAGATGGTGAAATATGCGAAGCACAACTGTGTGATTCCATATGAAGCGAATCTGTTGGTGCTAAATATGATGGCGTATGTGATTATCGATGAGGAGATTTATGATAAAGATTTTATTGAGAGTCGTACCAAAGGATTTGAGGATTTTAAAGAGAAAATTTTAAATGACCCGTATGCCAATCCTAAATTTTTTGAACAGATAGAGGGTTATGAGTATTTGGCAAAAATGATTCCAAATATTGCCCGTGAGTATGCTGTTAAAAAGTCTATGATTTTTTGGGGACTGGGTGTAACCGAACATTTAGATGGCTCTCACGCTGTTATGGCAATTACTCATTTGGCACTAATGACAGGAAACGTTGGAAGCAGAGGAGTTGGATTGATGCCTCTTCGTGGTCAAAACAATGTGCAAGGAGCATGTGATATGGGTTGTCTGCCATATTTTGCACCCGATTACGAGCAACCAAAAGTAGAAGGCTTAATGACACCTCAATTGATAGATGCGATGATTGATGGAAAGATTAAAGGGTTATTGAATATGGGCGAAGATATTACCCATATTCATCCAAACCTTAACAAGATAGACCGAGCGATTGAGAATCTTGAGTTTATTATGGTACAAGAGCTATTTATGACCGATATTGCAAAGAGAGCTGATATTGTTATTGGTGTGAAGTCTGCTTATGAGAAGACAGGTGTTTATGTAAATGCGATGCGACGGCTCCACCTCTCTCAACCACTTGTCCAAACTGATTTACCTGACGACTGGGAAGTGTTAAAAGCATTGACCAATAAGTTGGGTGGTGATTTTGAACATGAGACAAGCGAAGAGGTGTGGGATGAGGTGACCAGAGTTGCACCAAAACGTTTCTCTGGAGCACAATACTATCGATTGGAACGACACCGAAAACGGGGAATGCAGTGGCCTGTCTATCTCGAAGATACCCCAATTTTACACCTTTTAGATTTTAGAACCGATGATGGACTTGGAAAGTATGTCTATAAACAGTATGAACCACGAGGAATGATTCAAGAGATTCTTGATAAGGAGTTTTTTGCAGAGGGTCTGGATGGTTTCTATTTAACAACAGGGCGAACGTTGGCACACTACAACAACTCAGCACAGACCAGAAGAACACCAAAACTTCTAAACAATCATAATGAAGATACCCTATTGGCTTCGACAGAAGATGAGGGTAAATTTGGAGATAAGGTGATTCTTAAGACGGAGTATGGAGAGACTTCAGTATTGAGTGTAAAGTACAGTAATAAAGTCAAACCAAGAACGCTCTTTACCACCTTCCACCATGCCCGTTCAAAGATTAATGCTATCTTTGGAGATGAAGCAGATGAGTTGATTATGACAGCACGATTTAAATCGTTGCGTGTGAGTATTATTCCTCAATAGAGAGAGTTTTTAAAAAATATTTTATATATATATGCCACTAATCAGCAGATTGGTGATTGTCAAAAAGATAGATTTGGCTTAAATCTCCTCTGAAGTTGAGGCTTTTTATCTTTTTTAAGGCTCTATAGGCTTTAAAAACCTCTTGATAGATGGGAACACGATAGACCAGATAAATGGGGTGATTGAATCTTTGCATCTGCTCAATAAATTTGGGCAGAATAGTATGAAATATCACCTCATCAAAAGGGTTTAAAAAGTAGATAACACGTGTATTGGATGGCAGGATATACTCTGTGGCATCTTGATGCAGTACATGGACATTTTGCACCTTGAGTGCTTTGATGTTATTGCGTGTTATCTGATACAGCTCTTTGGCAAACTCTACCCCTACAGTTTGATGAAAACCGTACTCTTTTGCGTAGATAATTAACTTTCCTTTTCCACTGCCAATATCGACAAATGTTCCCTCTAAAATAGTGGAGTCGAGTTCTACTAAATTATCAAAAATATCTTTAACGGTTGTTTCATTCGATGAGCCACAGAGTGTAGCATGTGTGTGATTTTTACCTTTAATGGTCAAATTATCAAGCGATTGAAAATCGAAATCTATCCCTTTGAGCTTATAATAGATATGTTTTTTTATCTTTTGTATAGTCGAAGTAAAACCCTCTTGGAGTAGAATATTTCTAATCACATCAAGAGTATCCCTAAACCCTTTGGGTTGCCTGTAGCGAAATCTACTCATTTTATCTTTTTTCCTATCCATTGTGGAGAGGTCTCTAAGATAAGATTAACGGGATGATAAGCGTAAGAGAGTGTTAAAAATTTACTCTTTAATCGCCATTTATAGAGAATATA